>Ga0172380_10005862_pt1 | contig 14614 bp, 11 predicted proteins | sample Leawe162metaG_FD_119747 | JGI IMG/M metagenome (GOLD analysis project Ga0172380, IMG submission 119747) | Leachate microbial communities from a municipal landfill in Southern Ontario, Canada - Leachate well 162 metaG | ecosystem: Engineered > Solid waste > Landfill > Unclassified | place...
GAGCTAGATATTTGCCAGCAGGCAAATATCGCAGCGAACGTCGGACGAAGCTCCGGGGGAGCTTCGGACGCAATCCCTGGACAACGAATGAGCTCGCGACGGCGAGCGAATGAGGCGGAAATCTCACCCTCTCCGCCCAGGGGGACGAAATAGGCTTAAAAACTCATTTTGCCCTTATTATAAATTAGTGATATTATATTGATATAAAAGAACTGGTTAGACATATAATGAATATTTGTATTGTTGATGATTATGTCAGCAGATATTTTAAAGACATGCTATTAAAATAATAATATAAAACTATGAAAAATCTAGCGAAGCTAAAAAAAGTTTTTATTTGGGGCTTGGTCGCCAGTTTGATTATCTCGGCTCTAGTGGCAGTTGTAACTGTGGTGACGGGGGAGTTTAATGAAATTACCAGTAAAGTTCTGTGGACTCTATCGATGGTGATGATCCACTCCTTGTTTAGCTTGTTATTTATCTGGGGAGATGAGAAAAAAGATAATTTTAGTAGATTGCCTCTGTTTATGAATGCTCTGTTTGTTTTAATGGTTATCAGCTTTTTTACGTCTATTTTCGGTATCTGGGACATAATACCGGGAGCGACTATTTCTGATTTATACATCACTTATTTTGTTATTGCTATTTCTTCTTTACACATCAGTGTGATATCAAAAACATTAGGGAAACAAAAGTATATTGATCAAACTGTTTATAGCAACTATTTTTTTATTGTCTTCACTACTCTAATGATTTTGCCCCTTATATTCATAAATAATGCTTTTGAGTTCTTGGGAGAGCAGTATTCACGAATATTAAGTGCCGCTAATATTATCAATTGGACTCTTACTATCTTAATCGCTATTTTCTATAAAATAAATATGCATAAATATCAAGAAGCGGCCAGGGAGGTCGGACAGAGTTCTCAAAAGAAGACTAGTATTTGGGTTTGGATTTTGTTCATTATTTTCTTAATAGTGATTGTGCCTATAATTATATCTATCACCTTTTTCTTATCTTTATTTACAGCTTTTTAAAACCTCTTCAGTGATTCAGCATCTTTCCCAGATTAATAAAGGCTTGATCAGGCTTTTAAATATTTCTAATTGATTTAATTAATTTCATTATAATATCAAGCTCGCCGTAGTATAAGAAATAAGGTTAATTACCTTATTTTTTATTTCATAAGTAGCGACTCGTTTTCAATGGTTTTCATGACCAGATCGGAGGAGCAAGTACCGAGGTCAATATTGCCTTTAGTTTCTTTAACGTGGTTAAACTTATTTAGAATAGAACTTATTTCGGCACGGTAAAGAGCGGTCTGAGTGTCCGGGCTGATGAGGATTTTTAGATAAGCGGTTAATTGGGCTCTAATTTCGCGATAGAAAACAGTTTGGGCGGGATGGTTTTTTAATAGCTCAGCTAAGTGTTGTTTTTTCTCGTTCAATGTTTCTTGATACTCTTTATTTTTATTTTTTGTATCACAGGCTTGAAAATTGGAAATTAGTTTGGTTAAATGATCAGTATTATTTTTCTCTAAACCCACTACTACCGGGATTACTAGCTCTAAAGGCCCCTTGATATTAGGGTTAATTACTGATTGGAAATATTTAATTTCCGGAGATTTTTTGCCGTTGCGGCGTAATAATTTATCTAAATTACGGTTCATCTTTTGGCTAATCATTTCCACATTTTGCGAGGCATCTACGGCCAGGGCGACGCGGTGGGGAGTTAACTGATTTTGGTCAGTGCTATCAATTTCAAATTCTATTATTAGATCTACACTATTAACTATATCATCATAACGGCTGGTGCGAATAAAGTGGGCGGTCTCGCCGGCCCAATGAAAATCTTCACCTTGTTCGGCAATAATTATCTCTAAAAGCAAGCCGAGTTTTTCTCCGCGTTTAATCATCTGCACTTCTGCCAGAGGGAGATGCTCTAATTGTTCAGCAAACTTTTCTTCTAGTCGGGTGATTAATTGACCGTCTTTTTCCACTTCGTCCTGGCCGAAAGATTCAATAAAATCAGACTCTTTTATCCTGGGTTTACGGTTATTTTTTAAGACTTGTTCAGCATAGGAATCAACTTCATCACGAGCTCGTGACTTGTCTATTTTATTATCTATGTAGTCGTAGTTTATAGGTCTATACATAATTTACAAGAGTTTAATAGAATAAAGTCCTTAAATTATCGCATAGATAGGGCTAATTAACAAGTTTTTTACTTGGATAATTTGGGGATTGTTTTCTCTCGCATTATGCTGAGATGGCTCCAGTGTTGACGATTAGAAAAATAATTGTTAGGGTATAAAGTCGGGCTGGGTAGGGTCTTCATTTTGTTCGTTTGAGACGAATTAAAGGGGTGGCCTTGGAGCTTGAAGATTAATAGGCGTTTCGGAGCCTAAACAATCAAAGGGATAGAATTGCCGAAACAATTCTATTTACAAAAAATTAGGAGGTTAAATGAGACACAAATCTCAAAAACAAGAAGAAGTGTTGGACGAGGCTCTAAATTGGGGTAAGAGCCATTATCCAGAAGCACCTTCCCATAAACATTGCGCTTTCGCTAACTCGGTAGCGTTGTTGGTTACCGGTTGGAGCGGCGGTTTTGGCGGACCGTCTATGCGCGAGCATTATGCTGCCAGAGTGGCTCTTAGTCACGGTACAAACGGCACCTTTAGTTTTGAGAAAGCTGTTAAAATCGTGACGGACCCTTGTTATGGGCCACTAACATTAAATCACGCCCGCATGTTGGCGGAAGAGGCGTGTTTTGATGATGATCCCCAAGAAGTTTGGCAAGCCGAAGGCCTGTTACAAAGTAACTATCGGCGCAATTAAAATTTATCGAGGCACGTTTTAAATAACGTGCCTTTTTATAATCTCTAATTAATTGCCAATTTGATAAGGTATGACATTTTAACTTTGCCTTTACAAGTCCACGAACATAATGTTCAAGCCATGGAACATAATTGACAGTTACTCTCAATATTGATAATATATTTTGAAGTCTTTTTGCCCTAAACAAAAAGATTTTAAGCCCTTTAACATAAAAATATCTTAGTATAATTGAAAATAATTAATATCTGATAATTCTAATAATAAACAAGACGGAGGTCTTATGGAAAAGAAACTAGTTAAGCCAGATAGCCCAGCGGGTTTTCTGGATTTTTTACCGCCAGATTTTTTAGCACGTGAAAGCATGTTAAAAACAATAGACCGTGTATTTCGGTCCTTTGGCTACGACCCGATTGAAACGCCAGTGGCGGAGTTTAAAGATGTTCTGATTGGGGACGACGAAACTTCAAAAAATATTTTTGTTCTCCGTGATCAAGGCCGAACATCAGGGGAACGCCCTCTTGCTCTTCGTTTTGATCACACGGTTCCTACCTCCCGCCTCTTAGCAGGTAACCCCTATGATGCTAAGACTAAAAAGGGTATTAAATTACCCTGGCGTCGTATGGTTTTGGGGCCCTCATTTCGATCAGACACACCGCAGCAAGGACGCTATCGGCAGTTTTATCAGTTTGATATTGATACTCTTGGCACAAAATCAATGCTGGCAGATGCCGAAACATTAGCAATAATCTACGAGACCTTTAGTGTTTTGGGTATTTCGAATTTTTTGATTAAGATTAATAATCGTAAAATTCTTAATGGTGTAAGCGATTTAATCGGATTGCAGTCTAGGTCTAAAGTCTCTAAAGAGAATATTTTGTTAGCAATTTTTAGGATATTGGATAAAGTTGAAAAGATTGGTATAGAAGGCGTAGAAGATGCTTTATCTACTGAATCGGAAAATGATTATGATCCTAGTCCTAATTTGAGTGCTGAGGCAGTTAATAAAATAAAAAGCTTTCTTACTATTCAGGGCAGTAATACAGAAAAACTGCAGTTAGCTAAGGAAGTTTTTCAGGATATTAAAATTGCCGAAGAAGGAATTGCGGAGCTGGAAAAAATACTTCAACTTTGCTCTGATATGTCTGTCCCCTCTGATAGGATTAAAGTTGATTTCGGGGTTGTTCGTGGTTTAGATTATTACACTGGCTTAGTGATGGAGACAGTCATTTTAGATGCTCCGGAATTTGGCAGTGTATTTTCTGGCGGTCGCTATGACAATCTTATGGAAAGATTTACTGGTCAGGCCCTACCAGCCGTCGGCGCTTCAATTGGTGTTGATCGCCTATTTGCCGTTTTAAAGCATTTAGAACTGATAAACACAGATAAGCCGTCAGCGGTTGAAGTAGTAATTCTCAGAATAGATGAAACGCTAAATCAGAAGTATCTGCAGATTGCTAGAGACATAAGAGAATTAGGCTATAATACCGAAATTTGTTTTTTAGAAGATGTGACTTTTAAGTCGCAATTTAACTTTGCTCTGGGCAGAGGAGCAAATTTTATGATTATTTTAGGCGCTGATGAAGCGGCTAGGAAAGTTGTAAAAATAAAAGATCTGCAAACTCGCGAACAGGTTGAAGTCCCTTTTGCTGGCTTAGCAAAATATTTCACCAAATTAATAATAACGGAAATTATACAAAAAACCATAAAAGGAGTTCGACATGAACACAATTAAAGAAGTTGTCCTTAATGGACACAACTTAAGATTGGACGAAGCCGTGGCAATTGCTCGCGGCAACGCTGATCATCAGGGGAACAGGATTTATCCGGTAGTTTCCTTAGATCCACAGGCCCAGACCATATTAAAAGAATTCAGAGATGGCTTAGAAGAAAGAATCGCGGCCGGCGATGTCATTTATGGCGTCAACACTGGCTGTGGTGCTAAAAAAGGCACAATCATACCAACCAAAGACATTAATGACTATCAAGCACATTACATTCCGGCTCATTGTGTTGGTTTTGGTGATCCATTTCCGGAAGAAGTAGTCAGATTAGCAATGATCCTTAGGGTAAATTCGTTTGCCCTTGGACATTCCGGAGTCAGACTAGAAATCTGTGAAAAGTTGCTGGAATTGTACAATAAAGGCGTTATTCCTTTTGTCCCCAAACAAGGTTCGGTTGGGGCCAGTGGCGATTTGTGTCCGCTTGCCCATATGTCGGCTACTATGCTTGCCATTCCCGGTCAGAAAGCTTATCTGGAGGGAGAGTTGATGGAAGCAGCTAAGGCCTTGTCACTAGCAGGAATCGAGCCGGAAACTCTTAAAGCTAAAGAAGCGATGGGCCTAACTAACGGCTCGACCTTCACTTTAGCAATAGGGTTATTAGCACTTCATGATTCTAGAAACTTACTAGAATATTCTCATTTTGCTGCCGCTTTGTCGCTTGAGGCGATTAGAGGAGAAAAGGCCGCTTTTGATCCCCGCATACACCAGGCTCGTAAAAATCCCTATAGCGTAGATGTGGCCAAGATTATTTTGGATCTAACTGAAAATTCTCAGAGAATGACAGGAGAATCCCAGTCGGTATGTTTGTCGGCTGAGAAAAAGATTAAAAAATATTCTGATGCAGAACACACTAAGCCGACTCCCAGGGTACAAGATGCTTATTCTTTCCGCGGCTACCCACAAGTAGCTGGTCCGACAGTAAAAAACCTGGAATATGCTTCGGAAGTACTAATAGCAGAAATGAACGCGGCTACAGATAATCCTTTAGTTTTTAAAATTGAAACAGAAGGACAGCCCGATAAATTTGAAGCATTATCTGGTGGTAATTTCCATGGCGAACCATTGGCCCAGGCCGTAGCGGTGTTAGCACTAGGAATTCAAAGCTTGGCTAATATCTCTGACAGAAGATTCTATGCCCTCACTATGCCGGCAACTAGTTATGGTTTACCCGATGATTTAGCTGGCCCTATCAATTCCGACTTAAATACCGGGTTTATGATTCTGCAGTATACAACTGCCGCACTAGTATCAGAGAATAAGATACTTTGTCATCCGGCCGTTGTAGACTCGATTCCCACCTCAGCTAACCAGGAAGATTATGTGAGCATGGGAATAATTGGTGCTCGTAATCTGCGGGAAGTGATTAGTAATACCTACGGAGTGATTGCCGCCGAGTTACTGGCCGCTGCTCAAGCTATTTCTTTAACTGAAGAGGAGTTAAGCGCAGCTGGTTGTAGCCAACTTGGTGATAAGACCGCTTTAATCTATAAAAATATTCGCAAAGTGGTCCCAGCTATGCTCGAGGACAGGTATATATATAGTGACTTCCAAAAAATATATAATTATCTGCTTGAACATAATCCAAATGATTTGTTATCAGGCAGATAATATTCAATAGTTCTTCAACTTAACCCGGCTTCTGTTTATTTAGAAGTCGGTTTTTATTTTTTAAATATTGATTTTATGCCTTGAATCTGTCATTATTTTAATTAAATATATGTTAAATGAATGTACAACAATTTTTTTTGATTTGGACGGGACTCTGTATGAATTGCCGGGAGGCTCTTATAGTAAGTCGCCCTTAAAGCGCTATGTGTTAAATAACGCCAGAGATTATATTGCCTCTAAGTTGAATAAAACAAAAACTGAAGCAACTTTAATTTTACAAAAAATATTAAAAAAATATAAGGAAGAGATTAGCCTCGGTGTTGAAAAAGAGCTTAATCTAGATCGTAATGATTATTTTCAGACAGTTTGGAATATACCAGCTCGCCCTGTGGTCATTAAGGAAAGAAATTTGCGAAAAAATTTATTGGCATTAAAAAAATATTACCGTTTAGTAATAATATCTGATGCGCCACTAATTTGGGTGAAGAATGTCTTAGAAGAGTTAAACATTTATGATATTTTTCGTGATAATATTTTTTCTGGGGAAAGCAATAATCGCAAGGGACTGCAGACAGCTTTTCCTCGTGTTATAAAATTTTTACGACTTAAATCTAGAGAATGCATTTCGGTCGGCGATCAGGAAAATAGTGACATTATTCCGGCTAAAAAAATTGGTCTTAAAACTATTTTTATTAGTCAATCAAAAAAATCTGATATAGCTGATTTCAACGTTAGGTCAATTAGTGAATTATCTAAGCTCCTGTTAAAGTAGAATTACTAGTGTAATCAATTTGTTGCAGTTTATTATGAAAGACATTATTGAATATTTGCAAAATTTACTAAAAGCAAAATATCTAGGCGAATATCCGTCTGGCCATATGAGAGCGCAAATATTACGTTTTCAGCTTTTAGATGATTCAAAAAAGGTAATTGCGAAAATAGCTGAAAAAAGTAATCTAGAGGCCAGTAAAGATATTGAGGCTAATTTGATTGGTTATAATCAAATTAAAGCAATAGGGGGAAAAGATATCTTATCATCATATTTGCGGGAAGTAGTGACAGATGATGCTAAGGTTCTGATAATGAATGATTTTGGGCCGTCCATAAAGAATAACAATAGTGGCCTTGTAGGCGCAAAATTATTGTGGGAGAATTTTAGAAATATTATTATCTCTACTAGGCAGGAGATACCGGTTAAGGCGGATACTCTTCCTTTATTTGTCAGTGAGGTTCTGTCGTTTATAGAAGAGTTTGCGGGCAAAGGCAAGACTGATCTTGTAGATCTTATTAGACACACAAATTTATCTGATAATTATGGGCGACCGGCTTTAATGTTACTTGATTTTACGCCTGATAATCTTTTTTTAACTAATGAAGGCTTATCATTTATAGATCTCTGGAAACAGGATGGTTATCTAGGGCATCCGGCTGTTAGTATTGGGCAATTTCTTACTTTGACCAGAATATATAACTTATTAGATAATAAAGAAATAGCTGACTTTCTGCGGTTATCATGTCTAGAAGAGCTACCGAATTTGTTAGCTTGTAGCGTCAGCTCAATAGAAAAGTCTCTACGTTTAGGGTCGACCCTGCAACTAATATTATCCGCTTATGTGCGTCAAGAATCCGATCCAACAACGGCTCAAAGCTTTAGAGACGAAGCAAGGCGGATGTGGACCACTTAATTATGGTTATTTTCCCATATTACATTACCTTTTATTGATATTATTAATATAGAGAGAGATTTTCCTAGTCTCAGGTTAACTATTGACAAAGTTTAAATAAAGGGATATTCTGTACATAACATTAAACAAATGATTAACTATCAGCTAGCCACAATTTTACATCATCATCACATTGGACTCTTTCGGGAAGAGATTAATTTTGGTTAATTATTTTTTTAAGGTAACCTGATTTAGTCCCTTCCCAGAAGGGATTTTTTGTTTTTAATAGTAAACAATAGATATTAGTACATTTAAATCATAAATTATAAGAGGAGAATAAGTCATGGGTAACACGAATAGACCGTATATAGTATCTGCTGACATTTATTTGTTATTGCAGAAATGGGCTAGCCAAAAAGGTTTTACTTTACCGCCATTAGATTTTTTTACTGAATTAAGAAAAAAAATGGTGGTTAAATTAGAAGAAATGTTTGGTCTAGTGGATTTTGTCACTGAAGAGGATTTGCAAGAAGGGCTGAGCTATTTCTTTCAGCGTAATAGCCTGCCGGTTGTATCTTTAGACCGCATTTATGTTGAAGCCGAGTTTAACTTGGAATTAACTAGAGCGGTAGATATATCCGGAAAAGACGTTGGCTTGAAGAATAGAGCGGGAACGCCAAATTTAGAATATCAATTAGATTTGATTAAAGCGGGCCTTGCTCAAACTGCAGCCCCAGCAAAAATCGTTCTAGTTGATGATGTCATCTTTTCCGGAGATATGCTGATGGAAGTTATAGAGATGCTGGAAAAAGAAGGCATGGAAGTAGCTGGTGTATTTGCTGGTATTGGCGTCGCTGAAGGAGTGGATAAGATTAAGGATAAAAATATTCCCGTTACTTGTGTTTATGAGTATATGGAAGTTATTGATGAAATCTGTGAGAGAGATTTTTATCCAGGAGTTCCTTTATCTGGCCGACTTATAGCTAATAGTAGCAATATTGGCTCTCCTTACATTTTACCATTTGGACGCCCAGGAAAATGGGCTTCAATTCCTGAGGAATATCAAGTAGAGTTTTCAAAATTTTGTTGGAAACAGACGAGTGAATTATTCTTGGCAATTGAGGAATATTCTGGTAAAAAAGTATTCTGTTATGATTTGGGTCGCTTGATTATAGATTTTCCGGTCAACGGAACAAGATATATCAAAGCTATCGAATCTGTCCAAGTAAAGTGACGAAGTATAGCCGGTAATTTAATTTACCGGCTTTTTTATTTAATTATTGACTTTTTAAGGAAAATTGGTCATTATTATCTTAATAAGTTGTAATAAAATTGTCTAAAAATATGAAAAAAATAGAAAGAAAAATACAGATAGGAGTCATGGGCTCGGCGGCTGATTTAAATTATTCTAAGAAAATAGAAGAATTGGCTTTTGCAGTCGGCAAGGAAATTGCTAAAAGTAATAATATTACTGTCTACGGAGCGGAAAAAGATTATGACTCTCTGTCCACTGCCGCCTCCCGCGGTGCTAAGAGCTTAAAAGGATTGACCGTTGGCGTTACATATGGAAAAGGAAAGGATATTTGGGACAAGGAGGGGAATACGGATGTCATTATTGCTACTGGTATTGAGCGTGGCGGCGGGAGAGAATTTGTTTTAGTAAATTCTTGTGATGCAATTATTATTATTTCCGGAGGTTCTGGTACTTTAACTGAGGCCGCTATCGCATATCAGATGAATATTCCCATGGTCGCCTTATCAGGTACTGGTGGTTGGGCCGATAAATTACTTGATACTTATATTGATGAGCGCAAGAGAGTTAAAGTAATGTCCGCTAGTACTCCGTCAGAAGCAGTTGCCCTGGCTATTAAATTAGTAACAAAATAATAGTATTAGGTGAAGTCTTGGTATTGACATTTTTTTTATTTATGTTAATATTTGGTGACATTATAGTACATTTAATAAAATTAAAATGGGTTCGTAGCTCAGTTGGTTAGAGCATCAGATTGTGGATCTGAGGGTCGCGGGTTCGAATCCCGCCGTTCCCACGCACGGTAATTCTTTATACAAGGATTACCGTTTTTTTAATTGTATGTTAACAGATAGGATGGTGACAGGATATTTGAACATCCCCAAGCAATCCTATCTAAGATTCATTGGGTATCTTTAAAAAAAGCTCTTGGTGACTTAGAAAATAAAAAATCCAGACTGTTTTATGGTCCGGATTTTATTTTTATTATTTTTTCACCACCACGAGCTCCTTCTCGTAAATGGTGATTGTATAGCTTTCTTGATTAATTTTGATATAAAAAGGAATAGGGGGAATAGGTTTTTCATAATCTGGTCGCCCCCGCGGGTAAATCTTCATGGCGTCGATTATTCCTTGGCGACTAAGAGTCGTCGCCAACTGCCAGACGCCATTATTCTGACAGAACACCTTGAAAGTATCTATGACACTTAAGTCATAGGGGGCAATGTAGCTTGGCTTATAATCAAAGCGCAAGCCAGCGCCCCCATTTATTCCTGGGCGCTCGGGCTGGATGGGAATAGCATCAGAATTGATGAAGATTCCATCGTCCTGAGAAATTAGAATCCCCAGCTTATCTTCTGGAATGGAATAGAATTTTACTTCTATTCGTCCCGAATTGGCTGGGTAATAATTTCTTATAATTTTTAGAGTATCCCCGCATTTTTGAGCGGTGACAAATGATTTCTCTGGACGCCCTATAGATTTTAAACCAGGGAGCAAGAGAAGATACTCCTCACGCCCAGCGCCGGCCTGACCGTTCTTTTTATTGTATTCAATAAAACGCGTCTGCGCCGGTTTTTCAGGGGCTTGGCTGGGAAAATCAGAACAAGCGGGCACGATAGTAGCAAGAAGTAGTATCGGTAGTAATAGATATGATCTTTTCATCACATTCTCCTTATTTATTATTGATTAAATTGTTAATATTACCTAAAATTAAGATAAAATCAACAATTTAATCAATTAAGGATTTTTTAAAGGGCAAAACATAAAATAACTATAATAATATTTATTATATTTGTCAATACCTGTCAACATTTTGTCAAGCTTTTATTCAATATTTACGTTTAAAGGGGCGGCAACACGTCCCACCTTCTCTGCCGGTAATGAAAATATCCTAATTAGGGTATTTTTGCTATAATTAAATTAAATTAAAAAAATATTAAAATTAATAAAAATGATAGAATTTCTGAGACAATTTCGTTTCGGTGGATATGCCTTTTTTGACCTGATTGTCGCCTTTTTAGGGGTATATTTGCTATCGCCCCTTTTATCAAAAATTTTTCTTAAAATTAAAATTTATATTCCGAAAAGTAATTGGATTTTTTTGACCCTGCCAATCGGCATCTTGATTCATATTCTATGACATTTTACTTGCTAGTTATTTCCGTTATCGCTCTAAGTTATCTTTCGCTTTATGCTTTAATTTTTATAGGTTTAGCTTTAGTTTTTATTTTTCTGGGGCGCCGCCAGAAGCCGACATGGTCTGGCAAAAAAGGGGGGGAAGCCATCACAGTTCTTATTCCTTCTCGCGATGAGGGGGAGGGACTTTTAGACGCAGTTTTGGCGGTAGTTAAACAGGACTATAATGGCTTTGTAGAAGTGCAGATACTTTTAAATAATAGTCATGATAGCTCTCTAGACCATTTGTCTAAGCTTTATAATTTTTCTAAATCAATTCTTGATCCTTCTCAGTCTAATGATTTAATAATTTGGCATCAGAATAAGCGTCGTGTTCGTTTAATTTTATCCGGTAAAAAATCTAAGAGGGATAAATTGAGTTTAGCCTTGTCTAGTTTGAGTACGCCTTTAGTGGCATTTTTAGATGTTGATCATCGTCCTACCGGTAATTGGCTGAGCTCTTCGGTGGAATTGTTAAATGATCAAACTAAATTTGGAAAAAATAATTTTAAGACGGCCGGTGTTCAGACTCGTCGCTGCCCGCTTAATACTGGACATTTAGCTCAAATAATAGATTCCGCCCAGAATCATCTAGGTAATGAATTAGTTAATAATGTTTTGTTAGCCAGGGGAGTGTTCTTTACTGGCACAGCCGCTGTCTTTAAGACAGATATTTTACATCAATTTCCTCTCAGTGATTCTATTACCGAAGATACTTATTTATCTTATGATCTCTATTGCTCGGGTTATCGCATAGCTTATAATGACAGAGCCGCTTCTTATGAAGAGGTCGCACCGTCTTTCCAATCATATGTTGCCCGTCGCCGTCGTTGGTCAGCCGGGCATAATCAAGTTTTTTTTAGTCACTTAATTCAGATATTAAAGTCAAAGTTACCACTACGTGATAAGGCCACCCTATTAATACATGGACAGTTTTATTTAGTTCCTTTAGCTGTTTGGTTATTATTGAGTACTTACGGTTTATATTTCTTTTTTCAATTGGCAGATAATATGCGTCTAGCTGCAACGATATTGGCTTTATTTCTCAGTTTAGTTGTAGCTTATGTGTTTAGGCAAAAAGAGCGACCTTGGTATAATTTATTTTTAGATTGGCTGATAGGGATGTTGTGGCTTTGGCCACAGTTGGCTATTGTTAGTGTTTATTTATATAAATTAATTGGGGCTGAGAGTTATTATTATATTCTTATTTTTCCCTATGCTAAAGACTGGATACTCTGGCATTCAATTTTGTTAGCCGCTCCCTTATGGACTCTCTTAGTCGCCTGGTATTTTTTTAAAGATATTAGACAGTTTCGGGTTTTATGGCTATTTCCTGCTTATATATTATCTTTATTCTTAGATATCTACGCCGCCTTGTTGGGCTTGGTAGATTTTTTATTTGGCCGGGCCCACTGGTCGCGGATTGAAAGACAGAATAAGTATTCTAAATATCTGGTGCCAGCTGACTTGGAAAATAGCCTATTGACCGGGCGGGCTGTTAATTCTTCTAATAAGTTTATTTATATTCTTGCCTTAATAGGAGTGGCTGTTATTTTATTGCTTAATGATTTTTTAGCAGTTAATAATTGCGGAGAGATTAAGCCTTTTTTGTGGTCGCCTTTATTCTTTAAGCCCGAGTTTAGTCTTAATTTAAATATTGATGTAGATAAAAAAATCGTTGCAGACCATAATCTGCGGGTGCAGGCTACGGCCCGGTTGGATACTTTAGCGGGGGAGAGAAAGAAGAACAATCATCAGGAGTTAATCATGCGGTCCTATTTAGACGGTAAATTTTTAGAAGAAAAACATATTTTGCCCGGGCTGACGTCAGCCTTAGATCAGAATTATCCCTTAGGCTGGGAGCAACATAAATTAAGTATCAGTTTAACGGGTGTTGGTATTGGTAGATTTGCTCGCTGTCAGAGGGAAATAGCTTTCTCTACAACCGCTAAAGAATTACGCGGTAATGATTTGTATATTAATGATGAGAAATTTTTAATTAAAGGTTTAATACCTTCATTTTCTAATAATCAGATAGATTTAGATTTAGAGACCGGTCTTAAGCAGTTTAAAGAGATTGGAGTTAATACGATTCGTTTTTATCATGGCGTGAATAATAACTTATTAAATCTAGCTTCTAATAATAGTCTTTTGATTATTGATCAGCCGGATCGCTCTACTTGGGATGAATTAGATTTGACGAGTAGCCGGCAAGTTAATGCTTATTTAAAGCGTTATGATAATTTAGTTAATGAACATCAGGGAGAGCCTTATATTCTCTGGGACGGCTTAGGTAATGAATGGGAAATAGGGAGTGAGATGAGTCTTGGCCAATCAATTACTCTAGTTAATCAAACCATTGAAAAGGCTGCTCAGACTCGTAATCCCTTGTCTTCTTATTCCACCTACTACACTTTTATTAATTACCCGGTAGCAGTCAGGGGAATAAATATGCTAGATACTGGCCAGACGTATTGGGGCAAAGCTTTAGATTTATTAAAAAATTCTCATGAAGCATTTTATGCTAGTGAATTTGGAGGTTTCGTGGCTTTTTGGGAAAACACTGAACCGGAATTGCGTTTGAATAGGATAGCGGATGAATGGAAAACTTTGATTAGCGCTGGTGCGATTGGTGCTAATTTTTATGAATCACATGATAACTGGGCACAGCCGGTAGCGATTGGATACAATGATCCTTGGCAAGCTGACCAGCCTGATGACTTACGCGGTTTCTGGGATGAGAATAATAAAGCAAAGCCGGAATTAGCAGTGTTAACTAAATTATTATCCGACTTTAGTGTCAACTCCGATAGTATAATTAGCGACCCCGCCTTGCCGGTAACAATGGTTATTAAAAATATTCGTTTTTACACTTTACAAGATGTTGTTTTAGAGATTTTTTCGACTGACAATAGTGCGGCTGTATTTTCTAAAAACTTAGGAGATTTTGTTGCGGGAGAATCTCGTGAATTAAGTTTAGATTTACCTGAAGATGTTATTCGCGGTGAAAACCTATCCCTACGTTTTTCCTATAGCTCTCATTCTGGCTTAAAAGGTGTTTCTCGCCTAGAAATAAAGCTGCCGCTTGTAGGAGAAGAGCCCTTAATTTTGAATGATGATTTTATCAGTCAGTCGCGTTCTTCTAAAATAATCTCGGGGCGACTACTTAGCTCTAGTCAGTTGTTAGCCGTTTTGCCTCTTGCTTGGGAGAGATTTTCTTTGAATGGCAAAGAATATAGTAATTCTTCTGGGGTTCAGAAATTTAATCTAGACAATCCTTATCACGATGTGAAA
>Ga0172380_10005864_pt1 | contig 14604 bp, 4 predicted proteins | sample Leawe162metaG_FD_119747 | JGI IMG/M metagenome (GOLD analysis project Ga0172380, IMG submission 119747) | Leachate microbial communities from a municipal landfill in Southern Ontario, Canada - Leachate well 162 metaG | ecosystem: Engineered > Solid waste > Landfill > Unclassified | place...
CTATTCGCTCAACCAGGATCGCTTCATGATTACGGATACGGCTGCACTGCAAACCGGCCTGCATGACATGCTAGCCGCTATCGGCAATGAGGACGATGCGCTCGATGCCGCGATGCTCATCGCTAGGCTCAAGGCGGACGGAGTTGCGCTGGATGTGGAGACGCTCAAGCAGGCCATCGGGCAGTCGGCCTACGCCTTGCTTCTGAACAGCGCGCTCGACTTCACCGGGGAGAAAGCCCAATTGATGATGCAACCGGGAACGGTAACGGTACAGGGTGCCGGTTTCATCGTGGGGTCATCTGGTGCCGACACTATAGCCGGTGGAACAGGTAACAATGTCTTGTTGGGCAGAGAGGGCAATGACTTGCTCAGTAGTCAGGGTGGTGACGATATTCTGGACGGTGGCAGCGGCAACGATACTCTGTATGGCAGCAACGGAAGCGATATCTATGTTTTCGGCAATGGGTATGGACAGGACGCCATTGTCGACAGTGAATGGGTAGCCGCTGATTTCGATATGGTCAAGATGGCAGAGGGAGTTGTGCCTGCCGATGTGACGGTGACATCCGACAGCATCAACCTCTACCTGACGCTCAATGGTGGTGCAGACCGCCTGACGTGGCAGGGCTGGCAACGCGCAGAAGGCCACATGGCCAAACGCATCAGTTTCAGCGATGGCACGGTATGGGATGGTGGGCTCACGGCCAAGGTCACGGCGATTTCAAGCGGAAATGATGTCTTGGTGGGTACTGCGGGTGACGATAGCATCGATGCGTTGGGTGGCAACGACCTGATCTGGGGCGAGGGCGGCAACGATGCGCTTGTCGGAGATACTGGCAACGAAACTCTGCATGGCGGTGCCGGTAACGATACGCTCGACGGCGGTTTCGGTGATGACAGCTTACAAGGAGACACTGGTAACGACGTGTATCTGTTTGGTTGGGGATCCGGGCAGGATACGGTGATCGACTACGACACGACCGCTGGCAACGAAGATACCGTGCGAATGGTGGCAGGTGTGCTGCCGGACTATGTGGCAGTAACACGCGACCGTAGCAACCTGTATCTGGGCCTTAATGGCAATACAAACAAGCTGACGCTGGCGAATTGGTTCGTCGGCGATGCTTACAAAGTTGAGCGCATAAGTTTTGCCGACGGTAGTGCGTGGAATAGTGTGGAACTCCTGGCCAAAGTGTCGACCACCGAGAATGACGACGTGCTTTGGGGCACTGCGGGCAATGACATGATCGAAGGGCGAGGTGGGAATGACACCTTGTACGGTTTCGAAGGCAACGACACCTTGAGCGGCGGCACGGGAAATGATCTTCTTCAGGGGGGCATCGGCGATGACACTTATGTTTTCGGCAACGGTTATGGGCAGGATGTCATCGACGAGTATGACGCGACAGCCGGAAATTTCGATGCCGTACAAATGTCAGATGGAGTTGTACCTGGTGACGTGACGGTGACGCGCGACTGGTACAGTCTGTATCTGAGCCTCAATGGTGGTCTGGACAAACTGATGTTGCGGAACTGGTTTTACGATCCTTACAAAATAGAGCAGGTGACATTTTCCGATGGAACGGTTTGGGATTCGGCGGCCCTGTCCGGTCGTGTCGTCGTGGTGCCCAGTACGGACAACAACGACAGCTTGTTCGGGAACGAGGCGGATGAGGTTATCGATGGTATGGCAGGAAATGACTTGGTTTGTGGTTTTGGCGGCAACGATACCTTGATAGGCGGCGATGGTGCCGATAATTTGAGCGGTGGCTCAGGCAGCGACCTGTTGGCGGGTGGTACTGGAAGCGACAACTTACAAGGTGATGCAGGTAGCGATACCTTGGACGGCGGCAGCGGCAACGATTATCTTCAAGGCGGGTCTGGCGGCGACACTTATGTTTTCGGCAGTGGTTATGGACAGGATCTTATTTACGACGTCGATTCGGCAACGGGTAATCTTGACACCGTGGTATTGGCATCGGGAATTGCGCCGACAAATGTGTCGGTGACGCGGGATGCGAGCAACTTGTACTTGAGCCTGAATGGCGGCGCGGATCGGTTGACCATGCAGTACTGGTATTCCAGCGATGCCTACAAAATCGAGCGTGTGAGTTTCACCGATGGAATGGTGTGGGACGCGGCGGCATTGAGATCGCTTGCAAATGTACCGACAGAAAATGCGGATTATCTCGACGGAACTTCGAGCGATGATTCGATCGACGGGTTGAGCGGCGTTGACGTGATCAACGGCTATGGCGGAAACGATAGGCTGCTGGGCGGTATCGGCAATGATATGCTGAATGGCGGTTCCGGCGACGACAATCTGGATGGCAATAGCGGGAACGATACGCTGCTGGGCGGTACCGGCAACGACGTCTATCTGTTCGGCAGAGGCGACGGTCAGGATATCCTTGGTAGTGAATACGATGCGGCGACCGGTAAACTTAACGTGTTGCAATTCAAGCCGGGTGTTGCTCCTAGCGAGATTAAGGCGACACCTTCCGGCCTCGATTTGGTGTTGTCCATCGCCGGAACCACCGACAAAGTGACGATCAGTGGGTTCATGTCCAATTGGGATCCAACCAACTCCTACAACGCGATCCAGCAGGTCAGGTTTGCCGATGGCACGTCATGGGATTTGGCTGTCCTGACGAACAAGTATTACGCCGAGTATTATGCCGGCACAAACGAGGCCAACTATATCTCTGGCACCGTGTTGGCTGACAGCATCAGCGGACAGGCGGGTGACGACCAACTCTTCGGTCGTGATGGCAACGACGTGCTTGACGGTGGTGCCGACAACGACCTTCTCGTTGGAGATGGAGGTGATGATAGGCTGGATGGCGGCGCAGGCAACGATACGCTCAGTGGCGGCTCTGGTGAGGACATGCTCAGCGGGGGAACAGGTAACGACACGCTTTATGGTGGCACAGGCAACAACACCTACCTGTTCGGTAAGGGCGATGGCCAGGACACCGTCAGCTATGACAATGACACAGCGACGGGCCGGCTCAACGTCCTCCAGTTCAAGCCAGGTATTGCTCCCAGCGAGAGCGAAGTTACTCTTGCCGGCCGTGATTTGGTGATATCCATTGCCGGGACTACCGACAAGGTAACCATCGGCAACTTTTTCTACAATAGCGATCCAACTAGCACCTATAACCCGATCCAGCAGGTCAAGTTTGCCGATGGCACAAGCTGGGACATCGATGCCATGCTCGGCAAAGCTTTGTCGGTAACGGGCACATCTGAGGCTGACAATATCCTCGGCACCCTGTTGGCCGACACCATTAGCGGAGGAGCGGGTGACGACAAACTTTACGGACAGGCCGGCAATGACGTGCTTAACGGTGGTGCCGGCAACGACATCCTGGATGGTGGCGAAGGCAGCGATACCTATGTCTCCAACCTGGGTGACGGTGTCGACGCCATTCAAGACAGTGGCGCCACGGGTACCGACTCGATTGTTTTCGGCCAAGGAATTACCCCGGATTCGTTATCGCTAAGCTTGGGTTCGTTGCTGATCAAGGTCGGCGCTGGCAACGATGCGATTCATATCGGGAATTTCAACCCGAACAATGTCTATGGCTCGTCCAATATCGAAAACTTCAAGTTTGCCGATGGCACGGTACTTACCTATGACCAGTTAGTGAGTCGTGGCTTCGATATCGAAGGTGATGCCAATGGCAATACTCTCAACGGTACCAACATTGCTGATCGGGTGTATGGTCTGGCCGGCGACGATTATCTCAGTGGAAAGGATGGTGACGATACGCTCAGTGGCGGCGTCGGCAACGACCACCTTGATGGCGGTGCGGGGAACGATATCTATCTCTTCGATCATGGCGACGGTCAGGACACGATCTGGAGCCAGGACAATACGCCCAACAAGCGCGATAAGTTGATCTTCGGAGCAGGCATTGCGCCTGGCGATCTAGACGTCATGCGGAGTGGGGATAGCCTGATCCTGAGTGTGAAGGGTGACAGCGATCAGGTGACGCTGGATGGGTACTTCACCAATGATGGTGTCTCCTCATACAGCCTGGAGGCTATTCAATTTGCGGACGGCACGAGTTGGGATTTTGAGATGTTGAAATCGATGCTGCCTTCCCATGGAACGCAGGGGGATGACTGGATTCGCGGCTACAACACGGCGGAAGCGATCGAAGGGCTGGCTGGGAACGATTACATCGAAGGCATGGGCGGGGACGATACGCTCAGCGGCGGCAGCGGCAACGACGTTCTCGTCGGCGGAACGGGGAATGACGTCTTCGCCTTCAATCGCGGCGATGGACAGGATACGATCAGGAGCCAAGATGCGACGGCAGGCAAGCGCGATACGCTGATGTTTGGCGCGGGCATTGCGCCGGACGATCTCGATCTCATGCGGAATGTCGACGACTTGATCTTGACGTTGCGCGACAGTAACGATCAGGTGGCGGTAGAGGGCTATTTTATCGGCGACGGTGTTTCGTCATCCAGCTTGGAGGCGATCCAATTCGCGGACGGCACAAGCTGGGATTTCGCGAAGGTGAGAGCGATGCTGCCTTCCATCGGAACGCAGGAAGATGACTGGATTCGCGGGTTTGACACAGCGGAGGCGATCAACGGACTAGCCGGGAATGATGTCATCCAAGGCTTGGGCGGAGACGATACACTGATCGGCGGTACCGGCAACGACGCGCTACGGGGAGGTGCGGGCAACGATTCGTTGATCGGGGCGGCAGACAATGACTATCTGGTTGGCGAAGATGGTAACGATATTTTCGACGGCGGTACTGGGAATGACATCCTTGACGGAGGAACAGGCGACGACACTTACCTGTTCGGCCGCGGAGATGGCCAAGACAGCATATCTAGCTACGATGGGAATCAGAACAAGCGAGACATCTTGCGATTCAAAGATGGAGTTCTGTCTTCAGATGTCGTCGTGAGTCGCCAATCCAGTGACCTGATATTGAAGATTGCCGGGACGCAAGACCAATTGACGATCCAGGGCTACTTCTATTACGAAGGAAGCTTCAATTCGTATGGAGTCGAAGCGATCCAATTTGCCGATGGCTCATCTTGGGATTTCGCCACCATCAAGGCCAAATCGTTGCAGGGTACTGCTGGTGCCGACTGGCTAATTGGCAGCGCGAGCGGTGATGCCCTTGCCGGTATCGAGGGTAACGATTATTTCGAAGGACGCGGTGGCGACGATACGCTCGCTGGCGGCAACGGTACCGACACGCTCTATGGCGGCGCGGGCAACGATGTGATCAACGGCGGGACGGACAACGACTCCCTCTACGGCGGTGACGGAAACGACATTCTGAATGGCGAAGAGGGCAACGACCAGCTTAATGGCGGCAGCGGCAACGACACCTACTTGTTCGGTCGGGGAGATGGTCAGGACACAATATCGAGCGACTGGAACCAGAACTCGGGAGACGTGGTGCAATTCAAGGCGGGGGTTCTGTCATCCGATGTTGCCGTGAGGCGGCAAGACAACACCCTGATTCTGGGGATTGCCGGGACACCGGATCAATTGACGATTCGGGATTATTTCTACGGCGAAGGTGTTTACGGTCTTCCCTATGGTGTCAAGGCGATACAGTTTGCCGATGGGTCGCCGGCATGGGATTACGCCATGGTGAAGATGAAGTCGCTGGAGGCAACGGAAGGAAACGATTGGCTGATTGGCACCGGTAGCGGTGAAACCATTGCCGGTTTGGGCGGGGACGATCATATCGAAGGGAACGACGGCAATGACATTCTTGACGGCGGCGTCGGCGATGACTTACTCAACGGCGGGGCGGGCAATGATATCTACTTGTTCGGCTTTGGTGCGGGCCACGATACGGTGGTTGACTACTACCCGGACACAAACACAGTGCGGATGACGGCGGAAGTATTGCCGGAAAATGTGGCGGTGACGCGAGACGCGACCAGCCTGTACTTGAGCCTCAATGGCGGCGCGGACCATCTCAATTTGTCGAGATGGTTCAACGGCCCCGCACTCAAGGACGTGCGAGTGGAATTTGCCAATGGGGCGACGTGGGATGTAGCAGCGCTGCTTGCCAGATTACCCGGCGCCACGGCAGGCGACGACTGGCTTGGCGGCGACAGCGGCGACAATGTGATCGACGGATTGAGTGGCAACGACCAAATCTGGAGTATGGGCGGCAATGACACGCTTTCTGGTAGTGTCGGCGCTGACTGGCTCTATGGTGGGGAAGGCAACGACATTCTTAACGGTGGCACTGGCGACGATTTTCTGCAAGGCGACGCCGGCAATGACGTGTATTTGTTCGGCCCAGGGTTTGGCCTGGACATGGTGTCCGACTACGACACGACCCCGGGGAATGTGGACACCGTGCAAATGGCGGCAGGCGTGCTGCCCGGCGATGTGGTGGTGACGGGCGACCGCAACAGCTTGTACCTGAGTTTCATCAACCGCGCGGACAAGCTGACGTTGAGCAACTGGTTCGTCGACAATGCCTCCAAGATCGAGCGCGTGAGCTTTGCCGACGGGACGGTGTGGGATGCGGCGCAGCTCGCGGCCAAGGTATCGGCTACGGGCAACGACGTGCTGTCGGGAAGCGCGGGCAACGATAGGATAGACGGCCTGGGTGGGAACGACACCATCTACGGCTTGGGCGGAGTCGATACGCTCGTAGGGGGCGCCGGCGACGACCTGTTGGTTGGCGGCTATGACAGGGATATTTACCTCTTTAACCTGGGGGATGGGGCGGACACCATCGACGATGCATACAGTACTGTATACGACGGCGGATACGGTGGTGCATACGGTGGGGGAACCGGCAATGAACTGCGCTTCGGCGCGGGGATTTCATCTGATCAGATCGCCGCGATCAGTAATAACGGTACCTTGACCTTGGAGGTGCGCGGAACATCGGACAGCATCCACTTGCTCCATTGGGTGGGCGGCCATGACCGGGTCGATAGTTTTGTATTTTCGGATGGGACGATCTGGGATGCGGCCCATGTCGAATCGATCATGACGCCGAATGTCGCGCCGCAGGTGCAGACGCCTATCGGCCACTACGATGCAACTCAGGCGCAAGCCATGACCTTCCTCATACCGGACATCACATTCTTCGATGCCAACCTATCCGATACGTTGAGGCTGTCCGTCCAGTTGGAGGATGGCAACCAATTGCCATCCTGGCTTTACTTCAATACAGCGACCCATACCCTGTATGGCACGCCTGGAGGTAGCGATGTCGGCACGTATCGCATTCGGGTCACGGCTAGCGATCCGCAGAGCGCGACAATAGCCGATGTCTTCGATTTGGCGGTTGCCAAGGCAATGAACACTGCGCCAGTGGTCGCCTTGCCGGTGTCCGATCAATCCGTCGCCGAGGATGTCAGTTTCAACTATACGGTTCCCACTGGCACCTTTGCCGATGTCGATGCCGGCGATCGTCTGACGCTCTCCGCCACGCTGGCCTCGGGCAGTCCCCTGCCGTCCTGGCTCAAGTTCGATGCCGCCACTGCCACTTTCTCAGGCAGCCCCGGCATCGGCAGTCTTGCCGACTACTCGGTTCGCGTGACAGCCCGCGACCTTGCTGGGGCGACTGCCGTCACTACTTTCAACCTGTCAGTCAAGGCCGCCGGCGTGACATTGCATGGAACGTCCGGCGCCGACAAGCTCACTGGTTTTTCCGGCAACGACACCCTTGACGGTGGAGCGGGGGCGGATACGCTGATCGGAGGCAAGGGCAACGATACCTACCGTGTCGACAGTGCCAAAGACAAGGTTGTCGAAAGCAAGGATGAGGGCAACGATACGATCATTGTCGCCAGCGACTACGACCTGCCGGACAATGTCGAGAATCTTGTCCTCACCGGCAAGGCCGGACTCGGGGGCACCGGCAACAACCTGGACAACACCCTTACTACGAGTACCAGCGGCAACGATGTCCTCAGCGGCGAAAAGGGCGACGACACCTACTACGTCAACAGCGCCAAGGACAAAGTCGTAGAACGCAAGAACGAGGGCAAGGATACGATCATTGCCGCCATCGACTACGACTTGCCGGACAATGTCGAGAACCTCATTTTCACAGGCACGGCCGGACGAAAGGGAACCGGCAACAACCTCGACAATGTTCTTAACGGCACTGTAGGCAACGATAGCCTCGATGGCGATTCGGGCGTGGATACGCTGATCGGCGGCGCCGGCAACGACGGCTACACCGTCGATGATGTCGATGATCGCGTCGTCGAGCTTGCCGGCGAGGGTATCGACAGTGTCGTCTCCAGCATCGGCTACATTCTGCCCGACAACGTTGAGAATTTGACGCTTACGGGTGGTAAGAACAATGACCACCAGCATGGTGGCGACAGTAATGACCACGACGATGGCGAACATGGTTTGAACGTCATGAGCGCTACTGGCAATGCGCTTGCCAACACCATCATGGGAAATGCCGACGCAAACATCCTCGATGGCGGCGTCGGCGCCGACAGGATGCTGGGCGGCGACGGCAACGATAGTTACTCTGTCGATAATGCCGCCGATGTTGTGATCGAGGATAAAGGCGATGGGATCGACAGCGTCGTTGCCATGGTCAGTTACGCTTTGACGAGCAACGTCGAGAACCTGACGCTTGCCGGAGCCGACGCCATCAATGGGATAGGGAACGCTAGTAATAACGTGCTGACGGGCAACGGCAACATCAACCTGCTGGCCGGCGGCGCCGGCAACGATAGCCTCGGCGGAAGTGGCGGCATCGATTTTCTCGAAGGCATGGCGGGCAACGATACGCTGGCCGACAGCGCCGGCGGCGGCTACTTCAATGGCGGCATCGGCGACGACAAGCTGAGCGGCGGCGCTTTGGCCGATTTCTTCATCGGCGGCAAGGGCGACGACGCCATCACCACCGGCGGCGGCAAAGATGTCATCGTATTCAATCGCGGCGATGGTTACGACAAGGTCACGGTTGGCGTAAATGGTGGCGTGACGCTTTCCCTGGGTGGGGGTATCGTCTATAGCGACCTCAAGTTCAAGAAGAGCGGCAACGATCTGGTGCTGCAAACCGGCAATGACGGCGAGGGCATCGAGTTTGCCGATTGGTATGCCCGCTCCGCCAGGCATAACGTGCTTAACCTGCAAGTGGTGGCCGAGGCAATGGCCGGGTTCGATGCGGCTTCGGCCAATCCGCTGTTTTCGAAGAAGGTGCAGGACTTCGATTTTGCGGGGCTGACCGGTGCATTTGATGCAGCACGTGCGGCCAAGCCGAGCCTGTCGAGTTGGACACTGACCAGCGCCCTGACGCAGTTCCATCTCGCGGCATCGGACAGCAGCGCCTTGGGCGGCGACCTGGCCTATCAGTACGGCAAGAGCGGAACGCTGTCCGGGGTCGGGCTCGCATCGGCGCAAACAGTCATCGGCGACGCCCAGTTCGGCGCCCAGACGCAAGCGCTCAAACCGCTCTCCGGCTTGCAGGAAGGCGCGGTACGCTTGAGTTGAGGCCATGCCCTCTCCTTCCCCTTCAAGGGGAAGACCGGGCTGGGGATGGGGTAAAGACCGATGTTCATCCAGATCGAAATCACCACCGTTTGCAATTTCCATTGCTTCTACTGCGCCGGCAGGGACATGCCGGCGCGGAGCATGGAAATGGGCTTGTTCGATACTTTACTTCTCGGCCTGCCCGAAGGTCGGCATACCATTTCCCTGCAGGGCGAAGGCGAGCCGCTCGCACATCCGCTCTTCTGGGAAATGCTCGACCGGGTCCGCCGCGCTGGGCATCGGCCTTACCTCATCACCAACGCCAGCTTGCGTACCACCCCCAGGCTGGCGCAATACGTTCCCATGATCGGCGTGTCTCTCGATACGCTGGATAGCGACGAAGCGGAACGCATCGGGCGCATCCGCCTGGATCGCGTCTTCGCCAATTTCGAAAAGTTACTGGCGTTCGCGGGACCGGATCGGCTTATTGTCCACAGCGTTGACTACGGCCAGGACCGCAAGCCCCTCGATACCTACCTGCGCAAGTGCGGGGTGACGCGGCGAGTGGTGCAGCCTTTGCAGCGCAAGGGGGACTACCGCCGGCGCTACCCGGAACAGATCGAAGCGGCACCAATGCTGGCCAGCCCGGCGCCGTGCGCTTATCTACTCCAACCACGTCTGCGCTATTTCAACATCGATGGCATCCAGATGCCTTGTCCCTACATCAAGGACGCTTCGCGTTACGCATCGCAAGCAGGACTGCTGGAAGGTTTCGCTTTGGGCAGAGTTCCCGCCGCATGCGATGGCTGCCGGGAAGTAGGAAGCCTCACGCCATGAGCAGCATTTTGTTCGCCTGGGAACTGGGCGCCAACTATGGCCACCTCGCTCGTGACTTGCCTGTCGCCGAACGCCTGCGCGCCGCAGGCCACGTCGTGTCGTTTGCCGTCAGCGATACGCGCACGGCCGTCGAACTACTGGTGCCGCGGCGCCTGCCTTTCGTGCAGGCGCCGCTGGCGTTGCGCCCGGTGCGCCTTGCCCACCCTCCGGCCAATTACGCCGAACTGTTGCTGGCGGAGGGCTGGGGCGACCGGTACTCCCTGCTTGGCCGCGTCAAGGCTTGGCAGGCTCTGATCGCGCTGATCCAGCCATCGCTGATCGTTGCTGACCACGCGCCGACGGTACTGCTGGCGGCATACTGCTGCGGCTCCCCGAGCATCGCGATGGGCAGCGGCTTCGAGATTCCACCTGACGTCAGCCCCCTGCCTTCGATACGGCCATGGGAGGAGATTCCCGAGGCTAGGCTGATGCAATCCGAGACGCTGATACTCGACTGCCTGAACCGCTTGCCTATCATGCCTGGGGGAAAATTCCTGAAGCGCCTTGCCGACCTCATGCCGCCAAGTCCGGTATTTACTACTTTTGCGGAACTCGATCATTACGGCGCCAGGGACGGCGCCAACTATGTCGGTTCGATTTACGGCATGGCCGCGGCGAACGCAATTTGCTGGCCCGAAGGAGTGGGAGACACACGGCGCATCGTGGTCTACCTTCGTCCGAACCAGCGAACGACCGAGACGGTCATCGGGATTTTATCCACCATGAAGGCTAACGTGATTTGCGCCGTTCCGGGTGCAGACAAGTCTTTCGTCAGCAAGTACGCAAGCGCCCATCTGAGAATCGTGCCCAATCCGGTTCATCTCCGCGCGTTGCTCGATGGGGCGGATGTCCTTATCGGCTACGGCAGCAGCGGCGTCATCGCCGAGTCCTTGCTGGCCGGCGTGCCGCTATTGATGATCCCACAAACTGTGGAGCAGTATCTTGGCGCCAGGCGCGTCGAGATGTTGGGCGCGGGCGTCATCCTCGGCCAGCAGCGGAGCAGGACAGACATCGAAATGGGCTTGGAGAAATTGTTCGCCAGCCCATCCTATCGTCATGCGGCGGAAAGCTTCTCCGCAAAGTATCGCTCGATTACCCCGGAGCATGCCGCCGACCGTGCCACCGCAATGATCCTGGCCGCGACGCCAACCGATAGCCCACATCGTCACGCTGTTTCCATACCTTCATGAAACCATTCCAGTTCCTCAAGACCGACCCCGACCCGCTTGACTTTGCGCCGCCTCTGCTGCGCTTGCAGGAAACCCTGCCCAATCCCCTGGGGCGCGCGGTGCTGGCAGCATTGCTGATCCTGTTGGTGGCCCTGATGGTTTGGATTGTCTTCGGCCGCCTAGACATCGTCGCAGTTGCAGAGGGTAAGCTGGTGCCGCAGAGTTACCTGAAGATCGTCCAGCCTGCCGAAAACGGCATTGTCAGGCAGATACTGGTGCGCGAGGGAGAGGCGGTACGCGCCGGCCAAGTGCTGATGCGCATGGATGCACTGATCGCGGATGCCGACGCAAAATCTTTGACGGTCGAATTCCAGCGCAAGCGCATGAGCCTTCGGCGCATCGACGCCGAACTGGGCGGCAAGGCGTTCAAGGCCGATGCCGGCGATCCGGCGCCGTTGGCGCGCGAGGCCGAAGCCCAATATCGCGCCAACCGTAATGCGCTGGAAGCTGCGCTGGAGGAAGAGCGCAGCCGCCTCGCCAAAGCCCGCCATGATCTTTCCTCGGCCGAACAGATAAAAGCCAAGTTGATCGAGGTCCTGCCGCACTATCGGGAGCAAGGCAGGGCTTTCGAAGAACTGGCCAAGGAAGGCATTGTCGGCAGTCTCATGGCAAGCGACAAGCAGCGTGAGCGCATCGAAAAGGAGCAGGATCTCAAGACCCAAGAGTTCCTTATCGAATCAGCCCGGGCCAACATCCGGCAATCCGAGAAGAAGCTTGCCCAGATCGATTCCGATTACCGGCGCCAGCTCCACGTCGAACGCAACGAGAACCAGGGTGCCGCCGACAAACTGGCGCTGGAGATCGCCAAGCAGAATCACAAGCAAGACTTGTTGGAACTCAGGGCGCCGCAGGACGGCATCGTCAAGGATTTGGCCACGCATACTGTTGGCACCGTCGTCCAGCCGGGGACGGTGTTGGTCACGCTGATACCGCAGAAAGAAACCTTGCGGGCGGAGGTCTGGGTGTCCAATGATGACATTGGTTTTGTGCGCAATGGACAAAAGGTCAAGGTCAAGCTGGCGGCCTTCCCGTTCCAGAAATACGGCATGATCGATGGTCAGGTGGAGCATGTGAGCGCGGATGCCACGGACAGTAACGCCGCTAACGGCGTGCCGGCCAACGACAAACCGGCCAGAACGCAGCCGCTGCTCTATAAGACGTTGGTAGCCTTGAAAGCGATGCACTTGGAGACGGATGGCGAGCGCTTCATGCTTGGCGCGGGAATGCAGGCCAATGCCGAGATACTGCTGGGTACAAGGTCCATTTTCGAATACTTGCTGTCCCCGGTACGCAAGGCATGGCATGAGGCCGGACGGGAACGCTAGGCTAGAGCATGTTTTCTCCAGAGTAGAACTGGCGCTTCAGGTACAGTCCTCCAAGCTGTTCGAGGCGGCGGCTCGGCTAACTGCTCGCGGCGATCCATTCGACAGCAGCGCTGGCAGTGACACGCCGCCAAGCCGAAACGGAAATCGACATGGCCATTGCTGCATTGCGTACGCTTCCTGCTTCGACTTATAAGGAATCTCTGCTACAATTAGCGCGTTTTGCAATTGCACGGGACCATTGAGTTTATGTCGTTGGCAAGTGCAAATGCGGGCCGATACAGTAAGCAGGGCAGTTCTCTGCGAGTCTGCTAATCGCTTCGGGGTGTAGCTCAGCCTGGTAGAGTACTGCGTTCGGGACGCAGGAGTCGGAGGTTCGAATCCTCTCACCCCGACCAAGCTTTTCAAGAACAAAGCCCGGTATTTCTCGGGCTTTTTCTTTTTTCTCTCGCGGCTTCGGTATTTCTCAAACCACCCCCGCTTGGGTTTTGGGATGAATGGGCGCGCGCTTTGCGTGAGCTTTGTAACAATTGGGGAACTTTAATGCGGTTTGGAAGCTGTTTCATTGTCGTGTTGCTTTTGATGGTCTCTCAGTTTGCTTGTGCGGAGATCGTCGTCCAGGACGATTCGGGTCAGACAATACGCTTGGCAACCCCGGCGCGGCGCATTGTGAGTCTGTCGCCGCACATCACCGAAAATCTTTATGCCGCCGGTGCCGGCAGCTATATCGTCGGCACCGTCGAGTACAGCGATTATCCCGAAGCGGCCAAAAAGCTGCCGCGCGTCGGCAGCTACAACCGCTTCGATCTGGAAGCCATCCTGAAACTGAAACCCGACCTGGTCATCGCCTGGGACAGTGACAACCCGGGTGTGCATCTGTCCACGCTGAAGACGCTCGGCCTGCCGCTATTCATCAATCAGCCAAGGAAAATGGACGACATCGCAACCAGCATTCTTCGTTTCGGCGAGTTGGCCGGCACCCGGAGCGTGGCTGTCGATGCCGTTCGAAGTTTCCGCGCCCGCTACGCCGAACTCTTCAACCGCTACGCCGGTAAACCGCCGGTGCGCAGCTTTTACCAGCTATGGAAACATCCGCTGGTTACCGTGAACAGCGATCAGTTGATCAGCGACGTGATGCGCCTGTGCGGTTCGGAAAACATCTTCGCCAGTTTGCCGCAGTCGGCGCCGACGGTGTCGGTGGAAGCGGTGCTGGCCGCCAATCCCGAGGTCATCGTCGTCAGTGGCATGGGCGAGACCCGGCCCGAATGGCTGGACCAGTGGCGGCGCTGGCGCGATCTGACGGCGACCCACCGCAATAACCTGTTCTTCATTCCTCCCGACGTCCTCAACCGCCACACCCAGCGTGTTCTCACCGGCGCCCAGATGCTCTGCGACGACATGGAGACTGCGCGCATGCGGCGTCCCGTGGCGAAAGGAGACTCAAGATAAGCCGTTGGCCGGGTTGTCTGCCTGCGCCGGCCCAGGCTCTGTAGGCCAAGCGCAATCCCCGTCGCCCAGGATCAACCCAGCGTCGTCTTCCAGAAATAAATGGCTCGGATTTGTTAAGGCAGGGACAGCCACCGAAAAATTGCGTGAAGAATTGATATCTGTTAACCTGACGACAGTTTCAGGTGTCCTGATGGTATTCGCCAAAGGGATGAAACGGGAAGCCGGTGCGCTCTACGGAGCAATGCCGGCGCTGCCCCCGCAACGGTAA
>Ga0172380_10005865_pt1 | contig 14603 bp, 24 predicted proteins | sample Leawe162metaG_FD_119747 | JGI IMG/M metagenome (GOLD analysis project Ga0172380, IMG submission 119747) | Leachate microbial communities from a municipal landfill in Southern Ontario, Canada - Leachate well 162 metaG | ecosystem: Engineered > Solid waste > Landfill > Unclassified | place...
ATATCTTTTTCTACTTTCCAATAGGAATTAGAATTTGCTCCCCTATAATAATCAGACATATCATTTTCACAATATAATCCGTACCGATCTTCTTTAATTATTGCGTTTTCACATGAATCTTTTAGGTTGAAGGTTTTTTTATTTGTTCCTTCTATACATTTATTACATCTCTCATATAATTTCATTTCTTCTTCTCTATCTTTATTATGTTCTTTCACATATTCATCAGCTTTCTTTTCATCTAAGAAAACACCAATCACACTTTCATCATCACAAATCCCCACGACTCATAAACCAAATATGCTTTTTCCATTAAATTTATTCATCCTTTCTTTTAAAACCAAATGAATTGTATCTTTTATCGGGTTTTGTGACCTCTAGAACCCTTACTAGAGGCCACTTTCAGAAATCCTGTATTTTTAATTAACCATCATAACCTGAATAACTTCCACTAAATAAACTTTTTAAGGATTTATGTGATACATCATACGCCATTGCTGCGGAACAAGCAGGATCATCTTCAATATCTTCATAAGCAAATAAGTATTCTTTATCATCTTCTACTAAATCTACATCTGATCTTGATATACATAAATTACTATTGATATATTCACATTCTACTTTAACATCTTTCCCACTTATAATATAGTTTAGAATTCCTTTGCCTCTACGTCCATACTCTTCTAATAAATATTCAGTCAATGCCTCTTTATCAACTACCTCACTACAACAAATAATATAAGAACTACTACTCGAATTTGTAACATAATCTAAACGCACTTTCATTATTCAACATCTCCCTTTATATAATTTTTAAATGATTTATATGTTCCGAATTTTATTTTTATCTCTCTTAAAACTTCATCTCCAACTAATTCTCTAGATTTAAGTAAATAAGCTAACATATCTTTGTCTATATAAGTTGATAGATTACAAATCGGACAATATTTCTCAGACAAATCATATCTACAGTCATAATCCATTGCTAATTCTTCTAATTCATATTCTTCCATATTATCAAGTTTATTAATTAATTTTTCTCCATCAGACGTATATTCATCTTGGTCTATAACACTTTGAAGGAAATCTTTCCAATCAATAGTTCCAACTTCACCCTCGCAAATTGTATGACCATTTTCACATCGATACATACTAGCATCACTCAAGCCCATATCCCAACCAGATGCAGTTTCTCCGCAAACATCACAAACAAATGAACTAGAGCTACTATTAGTTACAAATGACAATCTGTACTTCATATTATTCTTCCTCTCCTTGATATATTGTTTTTACAAATTCACAATTTGGTAACTTATCTGATAAAAATACATCGTCACCGTTAAAATCATTTGAATCATTACTATATGTATAATGAGTAGACATTAGATATGAAGCATTTTCATCAAAGTCACTTTCTTCAATATAGTCATGAAGTTCTGTTGCTCCGTTACTATATTTATGATAATCTTTACCTTTTGTAAAATACGAATCTGCTAATCTTAATCCTACATTTCCTAGTTCTTCTTTCAGTAAATTTCTAAATTCATGACAATCATCTATCTTTTTTATAACTACAAAACTTGAACTACTGGAGTTAGTGATAAAATCTTGACGCACCTTCAATAAATTAACCTTCTTTCTTAATAATTATTTCTTAGATCACTGACATCTTCCGAACCATGATAATCTTTTTCAACAGATATAATTTGGAATGATTCATATTCTTTTACATGTTGTTTTAATTCGTTAATAGTAAATAAACAATCATCATCTTCATCAGATTTTATCATGAAAGATTTCAAAAGCGACACATAATAGTCTCCTAGTCTTAACTCTCCATAATTACTATGTAAATGTGATTTAAGATAATTCAAAATATTAGCATCTACTTTAACTACATCTTGACCATCACATAGTTGTTTACCCATAAATAAATAATCTCCATTAGATAAATCTACTTCTTCTATATCTTCTACTCTTTTACCTACCACTATAAAACTACTTGATGATGAGTTGGTCGTATAATCTGTTTTTATTTTCACAATAATTTACCTCCAACACTCTTTAAATTTCCATTTAAAACTTTTAGAATTTCCACCATTTCGAAGTATAATCACACTTAAATTTCATAAATATCTTTCTCCTTTCTATTGCATAATTTATTTATTTCTTGTGTAATTGGGCAACCACCCCTACAATCATTTTGATTTGCACATCCTATACAACTTTTTCTATGATAATCTCTAAATAATTCAAATTTATCACTATCCCATGCTTCCTGTATAGTATTTTCATTCAAGTCTATTGCAAATTTAAGTGTGACGGTATCGAATGAACACGGCAACATTTTAAAATCAGGTGTGATATAACCAGAAAAACTCGCTCCATCACATGGTGTAGCAGAATCCATATTGATATCTTTTGAGAAATTAACCAATGCAGGTAAATGACAAGCATCAAGGCCAACTTTAAAATCAAATTCTCCAGTTTCAATTACTTTATAAAATTCAGCAACTCGTGGATCATCAATTTTTAAAACATTGTTTTCTTTTACACAACCAACTGGTTTATACATAAGAAAAATTACAGCATTAATTCCTTTGGTGAAGTCATTTTCTTTGAGTCTTCTAATTGCATCATCAATCGAATCATTACCCAATACAAAATGAATATTGGTTTTACATCCTGCTTCAAGAAATCTATTTATCGCATCATATGTATATGGTTGATCATAAAAACTCACGGCAACTGCACCACAGAAGTCTTTAGTAGCTTGAATTTGCTCATCAGTTAGTTCAATTCCAGAAGTAGTATAATTGGGTACAATTCCATTTTCTCTTGCATATTTGACAATTTCAACAAAGTCTTCATGCTCATTTGGACTACCACTTCCACCTAAAGCCATCTCAAAAGTTTTTCCTTTAGATTGATCAACTATTTTCTTTAAGTTTTCTAGTGGCATATTTGGTTTATTCATTTTGCCTTGATAGCAACCTACAGTACATTTTGACGCATTCTTACAATGCCCCATAATTCCAACATCTAATAGGGAAGGGTATTGTCTCATAAATGGATCAACTCCTGTATCTTCTCCTTTCTCATTAATAATTCCTGAACGAACATAGAAACCTGTTTGTGGATTGAACATTTCGATAAACTTATTCTTCTTGTCAATTACTTTAAGCATTTTATCTTCCTCCTAATTTTTATTTATAATTTCAATTAAAACTGCAATTTCATTGGGTTTATCGAACCCTGTAACCCTTACTACAAGCAGGTTTTGGTTTTGACATTTTATTATAATTTAGTTATAAGTTTAGTAATAAACTATTCTTCTACTTTTAGATATTTATAATCGTTGTCTACCGCCTGAGTTAGTCTAAAAGCTGAGTCATAATTCAATTTAAATTCTTCTTGCACCTTATCATAAGCTATCGCCATGCAGGATGATTCTTTAATGATTGCTTTAATTAAATTATAATTTTCTCTACTGATTTTAACTATTTTACTCAATTTGTAAAACCTCCTATTATTTATTTAATCTATCATTAGTTATTTTAACACCAATTGGACTAAGATCGCAACCTATAAAATTTCTATGTAATTCTTTTGCAACCACTAAAGTAGTTCCACTTCCACAAAAGAAATCTGCTACAGTATCCCCTTCATTACTAAACATATGTATTATTCTTTCTAATAATGCTCTTGGTTTTTGAGTTGGATAATCATTCATTTCTCCGTTGTTTCCATTATATAAATTATGACAATCTACCCATATATTTGAGATAGTATTATTTTTAAAGTCTGTAAGATAATATTTTTTATATTCTTTACCTGTTCGAGTTGTATGTATTAATCCTTCTTCTTTCATTTTATCTACTGATATTTTTGAATATACTCCTAGATTTACAATCTTGAAATATTGTTGTTGTTCTTCATCAAAATACTTAAATTCTTGTAACGATGTTGAATTGTGTGGTAGTTTTAATTTATTTGTAGTAGGATTAACAGATTTAGAATAATATAATATTTCATCATAATCTTTAGATAATACCTTTAAAGATTTAGCCCCTTTGCCAGTTTCAGTTTTTTTCCAGATTATTTTATCTTGCATATTATTTTTACCAAATATATCGTCCATTAATATTTGTATGTAAGGAGATATTCGATAATCACAATGAATTAAGATATTACCAGTAGGACTTAATATTCTTCTCATTTCTTTTAATCTTGGTTTATAAAATTCTTGAACATCTTTCTCATTGCCTATTTTATCAACGTAAGCAATATCATTATTTTTTGTTTTAAAAGTATTCCCCGTATTATACAAAATATCTGAATAAATTAGTTGAATTATATTGTCTGGTATTTGTTTTAATAAATTTATATTATCCATATTATATATTTTATTTAATTCCAATAAACTATTCCTCTCTTTCTATCATCGAATGAAATGTTCTCTTTATTGGGTTTTAATATTTAACCTTCTCCAGCAAATTCTCCATAATATTCCTGTCTATACATTTCTGCATCCCTACCTGCTTCATCGACATCAGTATAATATTTTCCGACCCTAAACCTTCTATTGTTTATACAAAGCATAATTATGTATTTATCTGATTTTTTATCTAATATAACATTACGATACCCAGTTGAGTTATTAGAATTTTTCCCTTTTCTATTTTTGGTATTTTCTAAGTTAACAGACATTCTTAGATTCTTTTTTCTAGTGTTAAAAGTGTCATGATCTATATGATCTATTTTTTCTCCCTTTGAAGAGTCTGCATTCATTAATAAAGTATGTAGATTATAGAAATCGTATATTCTCTTTGTGCCAACACCTACCCCAACATATATAGAAGCTTGAGCATAATAACTATCGTTATTAGGTGTATAAACTGCATACCAAGATAAATCAATATCAATTAATCTTTGTAAATCTTCTGTGTCAATAATAAATTCTAATGTTCCATGATTTTTCTTATCAATATATATTGTTGTAGATTCACCATCAATAAGATATTTGTTTTTAAATCCTTTCTTTGGAGATGCTATTGTTTACAACTTCCTTTCTTATTATAATATTATTTATGTTTTATTGTCCTAATTAATACACCTTTTTTATAAACATCAATACCTTTGGGACTCCATACTTCAAAATTCATTTCCATAGCTTTCATAATTTCTAATTGCATATTTGCTAACCACATTTTCTGATTAATACGACCATTAAAAAATGAAACAAATTTATCCTTTACTAAAATTGCATTTAGCATAACTTTTTGATATGTATGAAGTTTAATGTCTGGACAAAAATCTTCAACAAATGCTACTGGATTGTTTTTATAATAATCTTTAAAGTTTTCATATCTTTCTTTGAAATTTAATTTCTCTTGGTCTTGATCTGTCATTAGCAACTCCTTTCAATAGAATGAAACCATAATTTTATGTCATTTTATATTTTATAAAACTATACCCATTACTAGGATCGTCATCTTTGAAGTGCTCTAATCCGTTTTTAGTGTAAAATCTAAAGTGATTATTTGTGCGTTCGGAAATAGCAATAAATAAATTCCCTTTAGGCATACGTCTATAAACCTCTTGTACTAACATACTCCCTATCCCTTGCTGTCTATAATCTGGATGTACTTCTAGTAAATTAATTTCCCATATTAAACCTTCTTTACACTCTTTCTGAAACGCAAGTCTTAGTTTTTGTCGTATGATATTTATAAATCTATTACAAGTATAAAAACAAAATCCTATTAATTTATCATCGTCTGTATAACAACCTAATCCAACACCAATCTTTTTCCCATTTCTTTTTGAATACTTTGGAATATATTTTCTATTTTCGTCATTGTCCCAATATATTTTTATGTAATCAATAATTTCGCTTTTCTTACATCGTTTTAATTTCATAATAATATCCCTTTCTTTTAATACTCATCTCTATCTAAAGCATATAATTCCCCTTGTGACATGTCTTCATATTTAGAAAAACATGTATATAAAGTATTACAACAAAAACAATAATAATTTTGCATGAAAAATCCACAATCATGTTCTAAAGGTAAATTTGATTTTACTAATTCACAACCACAAGATTTAGATTGGCAAATCATATTTAATCATCCTTATTTTTCTTTATTCTACTTCGTATTTACCTAAATTCAAATATTTACACATTTCGTTAATTACAACTGTTCTAGTTCTATTTGAATCTACTGGTTTCCACTCTTCATTTTTATTTAAATAGCATACAGTTTTATGCCATAAAGGATTATTTAGACTAAATAAATCTCCTTGATAAGCCAACCCATATTTATATTCATTATTTATTCTAACTAATTTTCTTTTCCATTTTTTATATCCATACAATTCTTTGGCGATTTTAGCATATGCATAAAACATTACATTGGAAGACGCTAAAGACTTTTTATTGACTTCAATTCTATCCTCATGTGTTTTTAACTGCAATTCTGGTCTTAATGTTATTAATTCATTATAAAACTTAATCAACCATTCTTCTAGATCACTTAACTCACTATCTAAGATATGTCTAAAAGCTCCACAGCTTCTTTCAAACAATGAATCATATAATGTACCAAAAGTAGTTGCCTTTTCCTTTTTTGCAACTCCAGAAAATTTTGTTTCAACATTATCTTTTAAATCCGACTTTTCAATAATATTTTTTAGCATTTTGCTTCTTTCTGTATTGCTAAGATATAATGCTCTTGTCTTGTTTGCTCTTTGCCCCTGCCCATTAATTTCTGAAAATAAAGATTGTTCTTCCTCTAAAGTGTAAAAACAAATATCTAATGGTAAAAAATAAGATGCACAATCAATGCTTTTAGATTCTTCAAGATCAAATAATGCCATATGCCTCTGTGCTGAATCTGGCAAGGTAATAGGTTGATACTTTATTATCAGTGTATTGGATTTATTATTATAATCGTAGTATTCATTATTACCATTCATTGTGTTGATCCTTACATTCCAAATTAAATGACCACCATCGAAAAATCCATTCAATACCTTGTCTTTCATTTCTTCAATATTACTTTTATTTATAATCTTCTCTTCGACTTCATACTTGCCTTTTGAAACGGTCTTGTAACCCCTTTGTGTAATTTCATCATATACTAGTTTATTATACACGTTTCCAACTTCTTTAATAGAGATATTTGTAATGAATTTGATAATACGATTTCCTCTTGATACTGGTACTACATTATGTACTACTATTTCATTGTTTGAATTAATTTCTATCAATTTAACTTCTCCTTTACTCCGATTTGTGTTTTGAAGGGAAGAATTTATTGATGTTCTTCCCTTTATTATTATATTAAATACTATCTTTCCATTTCTTAATCTTAAATTGCGGTAAACTAAATACCATTTTTAAATAATATCCTATCGGATTTTGTTTATCTTTAGAAGTCTCCCACAATTCTTCAGAATAGAATATATCATTTCTTTCTAATAATGTTTTTATATCATGACCAGTTTCATTATACAAATACTTAATACAGTCTTTACATATCTTCATTTTATTATTTTCGGTTGTATTGGACCAATAAAAATGATTTTCTAATCTATTTTTAGAAAACTTACGCCTACACCTATGACATTCAATTTCATCTTCTGACTTATTAAAATCTATATCATACCATCTTTCTAGCTTTGTAGACTCTTCAAATATTCTATTCCGCACATCAATTAAACATCTGTACCGATCATTTGATGCATTCTCTAATAATTTTGTAATTTCTTCTGCCTCAGATAGAATTGATTTGTAGTAACCCCTTACAAAATTAAAATTAGTATCTGGTAGCTTTCTGTCTAACCTAGAATATGTATCAAAAGTTTTAAAAAGCAAGTCCGATAATTTTCTATACATATTATAATCTGTAGTATATATGCTTTCTCTTTTAATGCGTTCCGCTTTTAATTTGTTAAAAATTACACCAATCTCATCTTTAGTCAATTGTAATCTATCCATTGTTTTACCCCTTCTTGCGTTTGGACGCAACCCATTACTTTTTTATTTTTAACCTTACACATATCTTTTAAAAAACTAAATTAGCTAAGTCCCATCTAAAAATAGTATCATATTATTTCTCCCCTCCTTTCAATAATTAAGACACATTTTCATCTTCACACTTTTCACTATTCCAATTTTGTCTATTAATCTATCTTCGGTTATAGTAGTAATCCATTTATTATTAATCACTTTGTTCATATTATTGTGATTTTTAACAGGAAAATCTACTTCAATTTCCACCTCTGCGCTAGATGAATCTTTATGGAAATTTTTATTAATTGGATGAGTAATTGGCATAACCATAATTTCATCTTTAGATTTTACATCTAAAATGATCACTGTTCTTACCCCTGAAAGGATACTATTTTCTATACCAGTAAGATTTACAAGATAAACTTCTCCAACTTTAATTAAATTTATTGACATAATAAACACCATCCTTTTTATTCCTTACTTTATTATATCTTGGATATTGTTATTATGTCAATATTTATTTTTGATCTATACAGTACAATGAAAGTTAAATTTGGTCGGATATATAATTTTCACATTCCTTAATAATCCCTGCACTTATCCTTAAAACATGTAAACATGTATAGTTTTTCTCTAAACACAATTCGAGTTCATTACAATCCAAACAGCAAATATCTTTCTCAGTTTTACTGACAGGGCATTCACCTAGTTCACATTTCCCCATCTAATGTATTCTCCTTTCTTTTCTATTTCTTCAATTCAATTATTCTTCTCTCATTTACATCATATTTACAAAAATTTCCGTTTTCTGATATGTAAGGTGACATATACCCATATCCTGCATTACCAGCAAAATCTTTAAAATAATAATAAATTATTCTAGTATCGTTATCATAACTGAGTAGTCCTGAGATGTTTGTTAATTTTTTATTGTCATCCTTTACATATTTAGAATTTGTATCTGAACATCCTATTAAACCTATAGAGACACATACTAATAAACCTAATGTTATTAATTTCTTTTTCATAATTTATTCTCCTTTAATCATTCATTCCTAATTTTTCACAAAAGCTTTCAATATCTTTTGTGAATTTACATTCATTACAATCTTTTTTACTATTTTGCATTTCTTCATATACACAACCACTACTACATGGATTAGCAAACAATTGAGCTTTTAATGCTTTAATTTCATTTGCTGTTAATGTTATTGTTTTCATAAATATATTTCCTTTCTACGTTAAAATAGTACTTTCTTTCTAATCCCTAAAATATTTATCCGTTTCATCAAAAGTTAAGTATAAGATAACATCTCCATATACTTCTATCTCATCATCTCCTGTTTGCTCACATCTATAATAGTTTCCTACCTTAAAAGTTAGACTATGTGATATAGGGTTAATTAATTTCATATAGTTTTCTTTTAAAACTTCTAACAATTGTTCTCTTGTCATATTATCAAAATCCATTTTATTTTCTCCTTTCTGATAGGATAAAATTGGTAGTTTATTTGACCGTTTTATTAAATTGCACTATTACATCCAACATATTTTCAGGTAAATAGTCATCAATTTTCACAATAAGTTTATCGGGCATACCATAAAATGCTTCAGCAATACTACCTGCTATACATCCTTGCGTATCAGTATCTCCTCCAAGACTTACGGCCTTTCTTACTACATCTTCATAATTATTTCCTTCAAGAAAACAAATAATAGATTCTGGTACGCTTCCTTGACATGTTTCATCAAAATCATAAGTGGGACGAATTTCTGCAATTGTTTTATTTAGATTATATTCAAAATATGTTTCAATCATTTCTTTAATAATCTTCTTAGGAGTTTGATATCTAGCAAGATAAATACATCCTGCTATTGCCATTGCTCCTTTAATACCTTCTGGATGATTATGTGATACACTTGCCGATTCTTCTGCTTTTGCAAATACAGTTTCTAAATCATTATATAACCATCCTACAGGACTAACTCTCATAGCAGAACCATTACCATAACTATTATATGGTTCGTAACTTTTGCTTGATAACCAACTTGCAAAATTGCATCCATAACCTCTATCTGGATATAAACTACCCCACATATGATAGCTTTTAGCAAAATCAATATTATTAAGAATAGCATCTGCAGTAGCAATTGTCATAACTGTATCATCTGTAAAAGTACATCCTTTTGACAATAGTTGAAAATCTTCTGATTTATTATATCTAAGTTTGCTGAATTCAAATTTTGAACCAATAATATCTCCTAAAATAGCACCCTTCATTTTGAAACAAATCCTTTCTTTCTAAATCCTTCGAATTCGATATTTAAAATGATTTTAAATAAGTAATAGCTTTCCCTGCTATTGTATTGAGTTTTCAGCCACCCAATAGTGTCTGAGAAGGACACTATAACTCAATCCCTATTTGTTTTTATTTAATATATTGAGCATTACCCAGTTTTATTATTAACACACTGTTTGGGATTCAGTTTTTGTTGTGACTGGATCAAGATTTTTCATTCCCATGCTCAATTATTATATTTGATTAAATCTTAACAGGTGTAATTACAGCCCATGAAAAAGGTTGTTTACCAAATTGAGAATGCTCTACAAATGTATTAGTATTAATTAGGTTGGTTGGACTAACATATGACCAATCATTCACACTTTTTACCATTTCTAAAATCTCACTTGCGTCTGTGTCATTAGCCTCAATACCTTCATCTTTGTAATATTGCTCATTTTCCTTAAGACTATCTTCTAAACTTTTTATTACTTGTTCTTTTGTTGGAGATTTATTTTCACACTCAAAATACAATTGGCTTTCAAAAATAGAATCTCTGTAATAATTAGAAATGGGAACAGTAATTCTTGTGATAAATGACATTTAAAAATCATCCTTCCTTATTATGATTTTACTAAAGTTTTAAGTTCTTTCTGTAATGATACTATTTTTGCTCTAATATATGCAATTTTAATCCCTTTTGTTTCATTGTAAGTATCTTCTGGCATACATTTAGATACACCTTTTGATCCATCATCCAAAATAACAATTGTTGCAAGATTATTATGTATAACCTTTTCATGTTTAGCCTTAGTTCTAAAAGAACTATCTTTGATAACATTTTTTGTTCTAGCGTCAACCTCTTTAAAATATTGTTTAGTCCCATGATATGTAATTTCCTTAATTTTAGCATTTTGATTTCCCATTTTATCAAAACTCCTTCATATTTTTATTTTTAATTATTTAAGTTCCACTAAATACTTAATTGTAATTTGATCTTCTTTATAAACAATGATCTCATCATTTCTTAGCATACTTCCTTCATGAGCATGAAGACAATTTGCACCTTTACATTCCTTCTGTAATGCTTCATAGTTGAAATTGTGATATTTATTATCAAAAGAATGAACATCATAAGGTTTGCCGTATGCTACGTCATATAAACTCATGAATGCTGAATTAGAATTTCCTCCGGCCCAATATGAACCATGTAATGACGTATATCCAAGACTCTTTTGTGCTTTAGGGGCAAAATATATCCCATATCCAAACATCTTGCCTGTAACCACTGCAGATGGTCTTAGAACTAATCCTGTGTTAATAATACTCCACCAGTTTTCATTCCTACTACCATGCCATAGTAATTTTGTATTTTTGATTTTATTCTCCTTGATGTATGTATCATATTTTTCTTGCGTTTTGATACTGGTTACTTTCCATGCTTGATAAAATTTATCGCTGATTAAACCAAGCGTTTTCTTTATTAGTTTCTTCTCTTCTTCTGTAATTTCTTCAAATTGTAAACCCATAACATCTAATATTGTTTGATTGTTAATTGGTTCATTTTCAGTAGTGTCTTCTTCTTTAACTACAGATTGTTGAACTACTTGACCTCTCATTACATCAAGCAAGTCTTGCTCTTTCTGAATAATTTCACCAAAATCTTCTACTTTTGTTGCAAGATTATCCTTAACCTTTTTCATTTTTCTTGGAATAATCTTAAACAGTTCCACAAGAATCTTGTTAAATAATTCAAGATTATCGGCACTCATCAAACTATCTAAAGTAAACTGTGCTTCATCAATCATTATCTGAGTAACTTTATTGGAAGAGATTGTATAATTATCAGCAATTGCTTGTTTAGCCATTGATTGAAGTCTTGCTACAATTGATGCAATTACTTGATTTTGAATATCTAAATATTCTTTACTCTTTTTTTCTTTAACAATTACTTCTGCAACTAATCTAGTATTATCACAGTATCCTTTTTTTTCTTTTTCTCTTACTTTTTTATCCCATTGACTCATATTATAATATGCAGTTTGAAAACCACCTGCACCAATTCTACCATACTCGGCAGTCCAATTATTATCATCTGTTTGAATTAGACGATAAAATTTATTATTATTTGCATTTGGTTCAACTTTTACTAAATATAAATATTTAAAATTATTTTCCAATTATTTCACCTCCCATCTATATAGAACTACATCATAATCGTGAAAGACTTCTTCAATCATATTATAAACAAAAGACCATGATCCTCCTGCTAGACCACAACCAATGTTATAGGGAATCGCAACTGACATATTATTATCTTTCGCACTTACTTTAAGTGAGAATAAAGCCTCTTCTAATGCTTTATAATCAGTTTGTTGTTTATTAGTACCATAATTATATTGCCCAAATATATTTGCTATATATTTATTATTTTCTGCTTCTACTATTTGACATTTTCCTAAAGCAGTGAATTTATTATTAACAAAAAACTTTCTATATTGATCAAAAACATTTGGATATTTTTCTTTGATTTGCTTTGCAATTCCTCCACCCATTACTCCCATACAATTTACCTGATGAGCAATTATATCTTCAGATGCTTGCAAGATATCTCCATCTACTATTTTAATCAAAATATTTCCCTCCTAATTCATGCTAATTTCATTTTTATCATGTCTAATAATTGATTTCCAAGTTGGGAATCTTAATCCATAATCTCCGTTTGCGTTCTTAGAAATTTCAAAATAACCAATGGTCACTATCATACCTACAATCAATTCTGGTTGCTTGTAGTATGTTTCACGTTCTTCATCTGAGAAACCTGAACCACAATTACATTCATACAATTTACCTTCATGTTCAAATTGGATTGTGATGCTGCCCAACTTACCTATATTTTTACCTGTGCCTTCAATTATATTAATACAGCGAACATCTGCATCATTAAAAACTTTTACTTTTAATATGCAATCATTACGCTTGCAAACGTAAGGTTTATCTAAATTCAGCATCAATCCTTCCCATTTTTGTTCACCTGCATGAATCATCCATTTATCTACTTCGTCTAGGTCATTACCAATATATAAAGAATTAACTTCTTTACAATGTGGAAGATTATAAGTTTCAAATATATTAGATAATCTTGCTTTTCTCGCTACACAATTACTAAGAGATAATCCATTTTGAAATTCTTTAAGGTCTAATACGTCAAAAATATGAAATACTAACCCTGTCTTATTTGATCCTTTGCTTCTGGCCTTACTAGTTGTTTCTGCGTAAATTTCAATTGTACTCCCTTGAATATCTGCAATTAATTCACCATCAAAAACAATATTATCAATTGGCAAATTTACAATATCTGATTCAATTTCTTCCAATCCTTCATATTTTTTACCTTGTCTAGTGAATGATTTAACAATACTATTGTCCTTAATTACTACAACTCGATTCCCATCTTTTTTCTCACTCAATACAAAATCACCTTTAATTTTATGTTGATGTTCCTCAAATTTTTTAGCTAACATTACATTAAATGTTTTAATAAAACCATCACCATATACTTTATTTAATGTCCCTTCTGTCAAACCAAGGGTAAGATCCTTGGATACAATTTTAGTATATAAATCCCTTAGATTTTCTGGTTGTGATTGAATAAAATGTTGAACAAATACAATATCTTCATCTCTGCCTGAATTATGTACTTTGAGATAATCCATGATTTCAATGATTGATAAAGCAGATTTTTCTTTTGGAAGTTTTAATTTTTTATTTATTTTCTTTTTGCTTAAACCAGTTAAGATAAATGGATCATATACAAACTTCATTATGTCTTTAAATAATTGGTTATTGCTATTTGCCAACAAGATTGCCTCTTTGTCATTTCTACCTGATGTCCCTTGGAGTTGTTCTACGATTGCTAATACTTTTTCCATTTCTTATTCCTTCTTTCTTAAATTAATATGGATTCATTTGCATCTCTATTAACATTATACATTAAATTAATACATATTGTCAAATATTTATTTATTAATTTACAAGTTGCCACATAATTACTAATCCTTAACAATCTTCTTACTCAAACATTTCCTACCATCTCTATACCCAACCACAAACCCTAACTTCCTCAACCCATACTCATAAACATCCCTACGCCTATTATCAGTCCAATACACACTAATATAATCTCCATTTTTACAATATATAAACTTCTCAAATTCAACAATTTGTTTCTTTGCCCACAGTAAACCTTCTAATCCACATTTACCAGTTTCATGATCGGTTAATATATCTTTTTCTCCTAA
>Ga0172380_10005866_pt1 | contig 14602 bp, 9 predicted proteins | sample Leawe162metaG_FD_119747 | JGI IMG/M metagenome (GOLD analysis project Ga0172380, IMG submission 119747) | Leachate microbial communities from a municipal landfill in Southern Ontario, Canada - Leachate well 162 metaG | ecosystem: Engineered > Solid waste > Landfill > Unclassified | place...
CGATCCTCACGCCTGGCTGGCCATGACCCTCCGCGCCATAGTCGGCAACCACAAGCAGAGCCGCATCAACGATCTGCTGCCGTGGAACTACATCGCAAACGTGTGATCGGCACAGCGCTTACGCTGCTGCTGAAGACCTAAGCGAAGTCACACTCCCCATATGGAATTCGCGAAGCTCCAATTGCATCTGACCCAATCTTGCCTTGTTGGCACCGAGGCAACTGACCGAATGCCCTCCGCTACCAGGCCCACAGGCGTAACAATTGGCATTTGTCTAACGCCGCGTTTGGTGCTCCCTATGCGAGCACCATGGCTCGGAGATCCTCGGCCACACGGGCCGGTCCGTTGTTGCGCGCCAGGTCGCGTTGCGCCCGGCCGACCTTGGCAACATACTCGGCAGGTCGGTCCAGATAGAAGGCGATGATGCGATCTACCTCGGCGGGCGTGGCATACACGCAGCCCTTGCCGAAGGTCTGCTCGAGATAAGGATGCGTTATCACCAACTTGCCGGCCGCGATCGCCTCGGCGATGCACCGTCCGAAACTCTCCCGCCATCCCTCCGAATGAAAGTAGACAAAAAAATCCACGCGTTCGAGGAACCCTCCCACGTCCATGCTGCCGAAAGGGTAGTGAAACGTTGACGGCGCGGTATTCGTGGCCTCCGTCAGCCATGGCGGGGCGCCGAGGATGTGGTTGACCGCGTGCCGCGGGAAACACAGGTCGAGATCGTCTGGCTTCGGCCACTTCTCTGGCCCCGGCCGCGAATGCCGGCCACGGCGGTCCAGCGGGCGCTGGACCGGCGCTCGGAACTCCCCCGACCACACGTTCCGCCAGTCCGTTTGGGTAACCGGGAAGGAGAGCCCGGCATTGGCGATGGATTGCCGGCTAACGCGGGAGATAGGGGCAAGGAAGAAGCCTGGCGTCACCGAGGCCGCCCGCAGCATCCCCAGGACGCGCTCGCACTGATATGTCGGCGAGCAAAAGGCGGTCACAGGATTCTCGTGCATTACTACAAATACGCGCCGGCCCACGAGCCGTAAATCAAGACTGTCCTCGTACTTGAACAAGGCCGGATTGTGAACGATCACCACATCAGCCGCTACGATCCCACTCGCGGGCGCAACGGGTACCTGATGCAGGCGCAGCGACCGCACCAGGGCATCGTTCTTCGGGCATTGCCTAAGCATCTTCACGTCAGCATCGTAGAAGACAACGTCACCCAAGGACTCAAGTACCGGCAGTTCGTCGGCGATCGCCGTGGAGGTACCGCCCGGAAAGCGGAGCGAACCGACAATGGCAAGGCGCAGCCTGAGCATTGGCGTGCCTCGGTGCCGCTGGCTAGCCGTAGATCGTCGGCGGATCTCCTTCGGTCGAATCCCCGCCTCCGACGCTTCCCTGATTCAGCAACGGGTCAAGATCGCCAAAGATATCGACTGCGGAAGCATCATTGCTCACCTCCCAGAAGCGGGCCAACGCCAGGCAAAGCGGGGTAGCACACTGCAGGAGTGCCGGGTTCGCCGCTAGGAAGGCGCGCAAGCCTAAGACGTCGCGCGCGGCGACAAAGCTCCGGATCGTGGAAATGTGGTCTTCGGTGATCTCCACTAACGCCGCGGACGACGTTTCCGCTGCACTAAACTCAAGCATCTGCGCATGCCCGGGCGTGGCCGACCCCAACGCAAGAGAAATGCTCAGAAGCGCGAGACTAAGTTCCTTCTTCATTCAAACGCTCCCATTAGATCGGGCGTGCCCCCCCACGCCGGGTGGAACCAGGTCTCAAGCAACAAGGGTTATGCCCGAGAGGTTGGCATCGTAGCTCTGCACGCGGAACAGGGTATTGCCCGTCCCGGCGAGGCCGTCCCAAACCAGGGTATCGATTCCGTCGAACGTGAAGCTTACCCCCTCGATCGTATCGCCGTCGGCGAACGAATAGTCCTCGATGCGGTCGGTTACGCCGTCGAAGCCCGCTGCCGAGAAGTGGTCGGCCCCGGCCCCGCCCAACAGGCGATCGAAGCCGGCGTTGCCAGCCAAGACGTCAAGTCCGTTGCCGCCCTCGAGCAGGTCGTTGCCGCTCCCGCCCTCGAGCAGGTCGTTGTCGTCGCCGCCGACCAGCCAGTCCGCGCCACCGTTGCCGATGAGGTGATCCTCATGCTGGCCGCCATTGATGACATCGCCCAAGGCGCCGCCGATCAAGACGTCATTGCCGCCGTTGCCGAAGAGACGCAAGACATCGATCGCCTCGGCCGAGCCGTCGAAGACATCGCCGAAATCGCCACCGAGTGCTTCTTCGATATTGGCGGCGGCGACGTCAAGGTTCAGCCCGGTCGTTCCCTGGGCGAAAAGGACGTCGAAGCCGTCGCCGCCCTGCACCGTGTCGCTGCTGTCGGCGTAAAGGCGGTCATCTCCCAAGCCGCCGTCGAGGATGTCGGCACCTTCTGCGTCGATCCCGTCCTCGCTGACCCCGTAGAGCCTGTCACTACCAGCACCGCCAGACAGCGAGTCGTCTCCCAGCCCTCCGACGAGCTTGTCATCGTTGTTGTCGCCTTCGATGACATCGTCGCCGAGACCGCCAAGCAGGTAGTCGTTGCCGTCACCGCCTTGGATCAGATCGTCGCCGCGTTCGCCGAACAGTACGTCGGCCACCAGGCCGCCCACGATCGTATCGTTGCCACTGCCGCCGTACAGGCGGTCGGCCCCGTCGTTGCCGAGGATCGTGTCCTCCTCGTTGGTGCGCATCAGCTCGCCTGGCACGGTCTGGACAGCATTGACGTTGTCGTTGCCGGCCGTGCCGTTGATCGTGTTACCGACGACGTTGGAAACCACGATGGTGACCTGCTGTAGCGTCGATGCGAAGCCATCGAAGGCGACGATCGTGATCTCGTAGCTGCTGTCGCCATTGGCATCCAGCGGGTTCTCGAAGTCCGGGGTCGCGTTGAAGCGCAGGACGCCCGTCACCGGATCGATGTTGAACAGCGCCGCGTCGGTGCCGGTCAACGAGAAGGTCGTCGCCGTGCCATCCGGGTCGGTGGCGTCGGCGTCGTACAGGATCGTCGCCGCGAGTGTGTTCTCGGCGACGGGGAGCGGCGCGGCCGGAACGGTTGTGAAGACCGGCGGCGTCCCGGTGTCCGTCACCCTGATGGTGATCGCCTTGTTCGTTACCGGGCCAACGCCGTCGGATGCGCCGATGATGATGTCGTAGACGTTGTCGCCACCTGAATCCACGGGGGCGGCAAAGTCCGGGACGGCGTTGAAGGTGATCTCGCCGTCCGTCATGGTGAACCGGCCGGCGTCGGCGCCTCCGACTATCGAGTAGACGAGCTGCGGCCCGACCGTGTCCAGATCGTCCGCCGTTGCGCGGTAGATGACCTGGTCGGCGGCCGTTCCCTCCTGCGCCGAGACACTATCGGGAGAGGTGAACACCGGACGGTTGTCGTTCACGTCGGTCAGCCGCAGGGCATAGTTGATGGCCGAGCCACCCGAGTTATCCGCGACATTGACGGTGACGTAGAGGATCGGGGTGACTTCGAAGTTCGCCTTTGCCAGGCCAAGGTCGCGGCCGCCGATGTAGCGAAGCTGCTGAACGCCTGCCGTGTTTACGATGCGGAACGACGCGGCATCCGCGCCGGTGAGTGTCACTGCGCGGACGCCGTTGATCCCGTCGGGATCGACAATGTCGATGGTGCCCAGCAGAATGCCGTTTAGCGGTATGTCGGTGTTGTCGTTCAGCGTGACGAGGTTGACGAGGTTGCCGTCCAGCTCGACGCCGTTGATCGCCAGGGTCTGGCTGTTGGTCACCGAGACGAGGGGGACGAACTCCTGGGTCGTGGTGGACCACAGCCCGTCGTCAAAGGCCAACTGCTCAATGCCGCTGAGCGTGTCGATCGCGCTGCCGCCGACGAAGTTCTCCTGGACGGTGCCGTCGCCGACCGTAGAGACGTTGATGATGTAGTCGGCGAAGTTGTGGCCGAGATACACCGCCATGTCGACGCCGAGGCCGCCGATCAAATTGTCGGTGCCGCCCTCGTTGCTGTAAAGCGTGTCGTTGCCGTCGCGGCCGTCCAGAGTGTCCGAGCCCCCTCCGCCCGAGAGCACGTTGTCGACAAAGTCGCCGCGAATCTGATCGTTGAGGGCCGTTCCGCGCACCTCCTCGATATCGATGAAGGTATCGCCCGAGGCGTTGCCCGTCGACGCCGCTGGGTTGGCCATGTCGATCGTCAGCCCGATCGGGGAATCCGCGTAGGTCACAAGGTCATAGAAGCCGAGTCCGCCGTCGAGGAGATCGGCGCCGGCCCCGCCCACAAGGACGTCGTTGCCGTCGCCGCCCAGAAGGGCGTCGCTCCCGTTGCCGCCGGAGAGATGGTCATCTCCCGGTCCGCCATCGAGGGCATCATTGCCAAGTCCGCCCTCGAGTATGTCGTCATTCTCCTGGCCGAGCAGGGAATCGTCCTGGTCGCCGCCGTGCAGCTCATCGTTGCCAAGGCTTCCGAACAGCTCGTCGATGCCTTGACCGCCATGCATGAAATCATCGCCGGTGCCGCCGAACATCAGATCGTCGCCGACATCTCCGACGAGGCTGTCATTCCCGGCGTCACCGCGGATGAAGTCGTTGCCGCTGCCGCCGTGGATGAGATCGTCACCAGCCCCGCCGAAGAGGTGGTCGTTGGCCGCCCCGCCGTCGATCGTGTCATTCCCGGCCTCACCCCACACTGTATCATTGCCGTCGCCGGCGTTGATGGTGTTGGCGGCCGTCGTTCCACCGATGACCTCCATCCAGTTGCCGGCCGTGCTCGTGAAATCTGCGAGGCCGAGGTCAGACAGTTCGACGTACTCGTCTGCGGTCGCGAAGATGTCGCCGTTCGTATGCCTGGCGCCGGTTCCCCGCTCGAACAGCTCACCGAACTTGCTGAATTCGATCTGATCGAGAATGTTCGTCCCCGCGAGCCGAGCGAGATAGTAGAAGCGATCGCCATCCTGCAGGTAGCGAAGCTGGGTCGAGAAGATGAAATCGAAGGTCGTGCCGAGCATGCCCGGCTGGCCGATCGGGCCGACGGCTTTCATTTCGGCAAGGCCGCCGATCCAAAGATCGATGTTGTTGAAGCCCTGGTCGCCCCCGGCGCCCATGAACACGTTGTTCGACATCGCTGCTTCCGCGAGCTGGCGGGCGAGGTCATTGTTTCCGGCATTTCTCGCAGCCGCGATCGCCGCGTCCTGCGCGTACGCGGCAATGAAATTCACCAGCGATCCGGGGTGCAGAAGGTGCGCACCGAAGTCCGCCCAGCTGGTGTAGGGCGCCAGCGTTCCTTCGCCGGTTGCGGTGAACAGATGGCTGCGCGTCTGGTTCAACGTCGGCAGGCCCACGTCGCGCCCGCGCGCGATGTTGATTGCAGCGAGATCCAGCGGGAGCCCGACCAGGAAGTTCCGCAGCGCATCGGTGACGAACTCGTCGATCTGGTTCATCTGCTGACGCGTCTGCCCCTCGACGAGTTCTCCCGCGCCGGTCGCATCGAACAGGACCGGATTGAGGAATGCCGTCACGAGGCTCACGTCATCGACCTGTCCGGCCGAATTGACGGAACGAACGACCTCGGTCAGCATCGAGTGCCCGAGGCGGTAGATGGCCTGGGAGAACTCAGCGCTGATATTGGGATTGATGGTGATGTCATACTGGGCGAACGCGTCGACGTTCGGGCTCAGGCGGCGCGCGAACTCCTCGAAAACAAAGTGCTGATACTGCATCTCGTTGACGAGCTTCGCTGCCTGGAACAACCGCTCGCCGTCCCACTGCGCGGCAAAGCCGGGCGTCGTCTGGTCGCGCTGCGCGATCAGCGACTGCAACTCTTGGACGATCCGGTTGTGCTCCCCGTGGAAGGCCGAATGGATCGCCGTCAGCGCGACGTTCTCGTTGACGCGCGCATCGCCGGCAACCTTGTGGGCTGCCAGCAGTTCGTCATCATAGAAACCGGGGCCAGGGGTATTGCCGAGGATTGCATCGGCATCGGGGGCGAGGCCTCCAGCCGGATTGGCCGTGTGGGCAATGTCGGCCAGGAAAGCCTGGCCGGTCCCTGCAGCAGGAAGGAAACCGCCGAGCCCGCCATTGGCGGCCGGATCGAACAGCAGGGGATTGGCGGATCCCCAGGCGGCGGCATCCGGGATGTCAAGAACATGGTGGTCCTCGAGTATGATACCCTTGTTCAGCGCGTTGTTCTTGATGTCTTCCCAAGTGGCCATGCCGCCGTCCGCGTGCGTAACGAGGCGGCCGGTGGGCTCGCCGTTTGCGTCGTATTCCCGGAGATAGAACGTGGTGGACTCCCGTGACCCGTAAGTCTGACTCTGCTCTACCAGCGGCGCGGTCGAGTTCGTCGCTTCTCCGCCGGTCAGCGTCGCCCGGTCGATGAACATGGAGTTGACCGGCGTCAGTCCATAGTGGGGATCGCCGGGCAGGAGGGGGATTTCGATGAGCCCGCTTCCTCCCTTGTTGATGAAGTCGAGGCCGTGATCAAAGAACTGGCCGAAGAACGTGAACAGCGAATTGGTCGGCGCTATGAAGAAGGCGGGTGCCCCTGAATTGCCGATCGCATCGGCGGGTACGCTCGGATTGTTGACGCTCATGTCGGCGACGAGATTGCTGATGATCCTCGGGGATGCATCGCCGTTGTGCGCCGGGTCCGGCGTCAGCCCGAGCGCGGTCTCGGTGGCGCCGTTCGCGTAGTCAAATCCCGGATCGTAGGAAAATGGTGACTGCGTCGGAACAATGCTGAAGAAGGGCTGGTCGACGGTGCCAAACGTGCTCGTGTCGACCTGGATCCCATATTGGTCGAAGATCGTGACGTTGGTCAAATTGTTGAAGGCCCCATCCGTGGAGCGCAGCCCGAGGAGACTGAGTGGATCAGTGCCGGGAGGGGGGGTCGACCCGAAAATGACCTGCTGCAGAAGAAAAAGAATATCGCCCTGATTGAGATTTGTTGCCATATTCTCCTCCCACGTGTGGCGGGATTGCGGGTCTCAGTCGTATTACGGTATCGTTACATGCTATGGCTGTCATATTAATTGTCGTGTCATTTTTTATCGGCGCATATAAACAATTGCTCTATAATAGTTTTCATCGCCGCCGTCTGATCTCGTGCAAAAATAAGAGGAGTTCCAGCCTCTAACTTAGTCGATCTGGAGCAGATAAATTATGTTTATGAGCAAGAAGAATTGTGCCCTTCGCTAAATTGGATAATGATTGTGTCGCGGAGGTCGACGTGAGAGGTACCGTGGGGCAGGCAGATGGGAAAGGGTGCGTATCAGCTGTTGTTGGCCGCGCCTCGCGAAGAGCTAGCGACTGAACTGGCTCCGCTTTTCGCGCGCTGTGGCTGGGACATCGTTCGCGTCCAGCCATCAGGTGGGAAAGGCTGGTGGCAAGTAGACGCTGACACCCAACTGGTCGTCGTCGTTCATGGCGCCTCCGCGGCCGATCGCTCAGTAGCCCTGACAATGCTGCGGGCGAAGCCGGCAACGCTACCGACGATTATCGTGGGGCGACGAATGATAAACGCCAACGAGCGCATTGAAGCCCTCGAGGCGGGGGCACACGAGTGCGTTCCGTTGCCTGTCAGCACCGCGGAGCTTCGGGCTCGCCTGAATTCGCTGATGCGCCTCCTATCCGGGGAAACTATGCTTGAATCAGGCCGCTCCGGCGCCGCCTTAGTCAGACGACACAACCTCGAGCTGTGGACCAAGGAACATATTGCATTCCACGCCGGCCGGCCGCTGAACCTCAGCAAGATCGAATTCGCCCTGCTCAACTGCCTCGTGTCCAATCCTTCCCCGGTGACAAGGGAGATGCTGCTCCGCGACGTGTTCGGACGGGGATTCGATCCCGGCTCTAACGTCGTCGAGGTGCAGATCCATCGCCTTCGGCGCAAGTTGCAGGAATACGCTCCACCGCTCATCGTCCGGACTGTTCGCGGACAGGGCTATGTGTTGGCAGCGGGATAATGGGCCATGATTGGCACGCATCGGCGGCTCGGCTGAAAATGCCGGCGGCGCGGGTTGCCCGCAAGAGGGACAGTGGAGCGAGCACGGGCAACCTCGCAGTCCGGGCGATTGGAGATGTACGGCGGGTACTCTGGGGCGCGGTCCTGTTTTCCGCCGGAGTCAATATCCTGATGCTGGCGGGCCCCCTCTATATGCTCCAGATCTATGACCGGGTGCTGACAAGTTACTCGGTTCCGACCTTGGTGGTGCTGACCCTTTTTGTTGTCGGTGCCTATGTGTTCCAGGGCATGCTTGAGATCATCAGGACCCGGATTCTGTCGCGGTCGGCCTGTCTTGTCGACGACCATCTCGAAAAGCTTGCCCACGATACCATTCTCCGGTTGTCCGTGGGCGTGGCACGCTCGGATGCCGCCCAGCCCGTTCGTGACATCGATCAGGTGCGTGCGTTCCTGATGAGTTCGGGGCCCATCGCCTTCATGGACTTGCCTTGGGTGCCAGTCTTCCTACTCATCTGCTACGCAATACACCCCCTGCTCGGTTTGGTCGCCCTAAGCGGAGCCGCCGTCCTGGTATCTCTTGCCCTGCTCACCGAACGGGCAAGCCGGCCGATATCCAGCGCGGTTGCGAAGGGAGGAAAGGATCGGGCGCTAGCCTTGGAGTCCCGAAGGCGAAATGCCGAGTCGGCCATTGCGATGGGCATGGTGCCTGCGCTCTCGGCGCGCTGGAGCCGCACAAATGGGCAGTACGTGGCAGCGCTGCAGCAGGCGAGCGATGTAATCGGTGGCTTCTCGGGGATTTCGAAAGTGGTGCGGCTCCTGCTGCAGTCGCTGCTGCTGGGAATCGGAGCCTTTCTCGTCATCCGGCAGGAACTTACGCCCGGCGCGATGATAGCTGCCTCGATCATGATGGGACGGGCGCTGGCCCCTGTAGAAGGAGCGATCACTCAGTGGCGTGGCTTCGTCTCCGCCAGGCAGGGCTACAACAGGCTCAAGGACATGGTCGGCTCGCCCGTCGAGTTGCCCCGCACCGTCCTGCCCCCACCTCGGCAACAACTGCTCGTTGAGGGACTGACCGTCGGCCCCCCTCAAGGCCTGTCGCCGGTCCTGCGCCAGGTGAGTTTCTCACTTTCAGCAGGAGAAGCTGTGGGTGTGATCGGCCCGTCGGGGGCCGGCAAGACGAGTCTCGGGCGGGCTCTGGTGGGTGTCTGGCCACCTCTAGCTGGAACCATCCGCCTCGATGGCGCGACGATTGACCAATGGTGCCCCCAGGATCTTGGGCCTCATATTGGCTACCTGTCCCAAGGTATCGAGATCTTTGACGGTACCCTGGCCGAAAACATCGCGAGGCTGGAGGAATCGCCCGACGCGCAGGCCGTGATAGCCGCGGCGCGCGCAGCCGGGGCGCACGAGATGATCCTGCAACTCCCGCTCGGCTACGATACCCCTGCCGGAGAAGCGGGCGCCTCGCTTTCGGCCGGCCAGCGCCAGCGGGTAGCGCTCGCGCGAGCTCTCTTCGGAAACCCCTCGCTGATCGTGCTCGATGAGCCGAACAGCAATCTGGACACTATCGGGGAGGCCGCGCTTTTGCGTGCGATCAGGGACGCCAAAGTGCGTGGGGCGATGGTCGTGCTGATCACACACAAGCTTAACCTGCTAACCGTGTGCGAGAAGGCGCTCCTGCTGGTCGAGGGTAGTCAGAAGGCATTCGGCCCGCGCGACGAAGTCCTGAAGCCGTACAGGGTGAAGCCCGCCGAGGCCGGGGAAGCCGCGGCGGCGAGCAGGTTGAAGACTGCGGCTGGAGGCCCCCCGTCGGGGAACGCGGATGACTGAAAGAGGGGAAAATCGCTCCGCTATTCGCCGTCTGAACGTTACCGGGCTGGCAATCCTCTTGCTCCTGGTATGCGGCGCGGGTGGCTGGGCGGCCGTCTCGGAGGTCACGGGAGCCGTGATTGCGGCAGGGCAGGTGGTCGTCGAATCCGAGGTCAAGACGGTTCAGCATCCGTCCGGGGGCGTCGTCGGCCAAATCCACGTTGCGGAGGGGGACTTTGTGGAGGCGGGCGACCTGCTGATCCGTCTCGACAGCACATTGGCCCGCGCTGAATTACAGATTGTGACGAGCCGTCTCGACGAGTTCTACGCGCGACAGGCAGTTCTGGAAGCAGTGCGAGACAAGCACGCGTCCCTGACCTTCCCGGTACGGCTGATCTCCCGGTCGGACGATCCCACCGTGGCGGACGTACTGGCCTCCGCCCGCTCGACCTTCGGACTGCAGGCGGCGGTGCAGCGGTCGCGCGAGAATGAACTTCGATCGCAAATCGAACAATCGGAACAGGAACTGCGCGGACTCGCCCGACAGACAAAGGCCAAAGTCAGCGAACTCGAGCTTGTTGAGGCCCAGCTCACCAATATCCGCGAACTCCTGACGTCAGGTCTTATCGAAAAAACGGAGGTGACACGGCTGGAGCGCGACGCAGCACGGCTCAGCGGCGAAATAGGACAGATCGAGTCTACTCAGGCGGTGGCCCGCGGACGCGTCAACCAGCAACGTCTCCAGTTGGAGCGGGTGTCCCAAGATATTCGCAGCGAGGCCGCGACAGAGTTGCAGTCACTAGGGGCAGACATCGCAGAGTACGAGGAGCGGCGCATCGCCGCCATGGACCAGTTGCAGCGGCTGGATGTTACTGCGCCACAAAGCGGCGTTGTACACGAACTTGAGGTACACACCGTTGGTGGCGTCATAGGAGTTGGCGACGCACTCATGAAGATCGTACCCCGAGCGGATGAGCTGATTGTCGAGGCTCGCGTTTCCCCACCGGACAGGGACCAACTATTTGCCGGACAAAAGGCCTCGCTGCACTTCTCGGCATTCAACCAGCGCACGACGCCGAGGGTGGATGGCGTGGTCAGGACGATTGCCGCGACTACCTCGTTCGACACGCGTACGGGCTCACAGTTCTACATCGTTCGGATCGCCATGACGGCCGATGCCACAACGGCCCTCGCCGGCAACGAGGTGCTGCCCGGGATGCCGGTCAGCGCCTTCATCGAAACCGAGCCCCGCACGGTAGCCTCCTTCCTATTGAAACCACTCATGGATCAGGCTGCCGCAGCGTTCCGGGAACGCTAGGCCCGTGGTTGTCTATACTTCTGACAACCATTTGATACTCTGTTTCTAATGCTTTCCATTTCTGGAGCCCGATGATGGTATCGGCACCGCGGTCAGACTCCTCCCATCCCATCGCAAATGAGGCGAACGATGTTCCCTACCGCTTTCCGCGATGGAAGGATGCGACGTGGAATTCCTTCGATCGCCACAAGGAACGATACGAGATCATCCGTCCATACCTTGGAGAGGATCTGGTTGGAGCCGAACTCGGTGTTTACAAGGGCGGCTTCGGCGAATTTCTGTTGCCGCATTGCCGCAAGCTCTATCTTGTCGACCCCTGGTATCGACTAGGCGGCTACTGGCAGTCGGGACTGCCATTGGACAGCAGGGTCGACACAGTCATCAACATCCTTACTGTCTATCGCGAACAGATCCACGCTGGCCGGATTGAGTTGATAATAGATTTTGCTGCCAGTTTCCTCGCCACAGCGTGCAACAATACCTTCGATTTCATATATCTCGACGGATCTCACAAGTACGACCAGACCAAGTTGGAACTCGAGAGTGCGATCGGCAAGATGAAGCGCGGCGGCATCATACTTGGCGACGACTACGATCCGGACCCGACCTCGAAGCAACACGGTGTTTTTCGAGCCGTGAACGAGTTCGTCGCAGAACGCGGGCTACACTTGGCGTTCAGCGTGGGCCGTCAATGGGGCCTCTTCGTGTCGACGTGATCATGGTGCAGGCGGCCTCCAAGGCATCGCGGGCCGCCAACCTACGATGCGAGGCCGGTACGGGGGGGGGTCGAATGCGGGTTGGGCTATGCACACTGCAGTCTATCAACGACACACCATTCTACTGGCTGTTCCGGTCGCTGCTCGATCTGTTCGCGGGCAGTGAACACCAGTTCAGCGTTCCGCTCGTCTTGGACCGACATAGCGACGCCGACAGCGTCCCGCTTGCGATGGCGGATTTCCTCACTACGGAACGCACCTACGATGTCCTGGTTTTTTTGGGTGCGGACAGGATTGACGCCGAGTCCGCCTTCCAGATCGCCGGCTTCCGCGCCCGCCATACGCTGCTCGTGTGCTCCGGCTCGGCGGAGCCGGAACTCGCCGCCACGTCGGCGCGGTTTGAGTATGCGCTGGGCGGCCCGGCCGAGGCTGTCGTCATGGCTGCCCCTGCGCCGGTGCTGTCTCTGAGTGCATATCCCTATGTTTCCGGCCCTCCCGATCGCCGGCCGCGCGAGCGAGCGGGCCCACGCATGACGACGATCTACGGGCTCGAGAGCGGCAGCGATGATCGCATCCTGTCCCTCCTGCAGTTCATGCGCGACGACAGGCTGCAGATCGTGACGAACGCCGCAACCAGGCGAAACCTCATGGAGCGGGGAGTCACGGCACCGATCTTCGGATACAGTGACGCCCACCTTTACACGCTGCTTGCCAGAACCGCGGTCGTGGTCGACGCATCGGAGTCCGTGGGCGGGGACATGCACAAGCTCATGCTAATCGGGGCTGCCGGGCGGGGCATTCCGATCGTGGCAGGGCCCGATCTCGCAAGGGCGATCAAGCCGATCGATTGCTACCCCGTCCTGGGAATTAACGGCACGGCCGCCGAACTCGTGCGGCAGCTGCACACCGCCGCTGTCGGCAAACCTTCCCGGGAGGCCGGCTGGATGACGGGGCTCAGGGATTTCGAACAGAAGCTCCGGGCCATGCTCGCAGCGGCCCCCTCGCCGGAGGTCGCCGCGGCCGGCTCCATTGTCGCTCCCGAACGCCGCGAACCTGTTGTCTGGATGGCCCCGATAAACGGCTCGGGACTGGGCCATATCAAGAGGCTCGTGAACATCTCCAGGGAGATCACCCAAGGTACCGTCAAATTCTGCGGTTTCGGCGGCGCCATAGATGGCGTTGCTGGGCTCGGCTACGATGTCGTGCCTCTCATCGGGCAGGTAAGCGGACCCAGCAACCGTCGGGTTCAGCTCCTGAACTACAGGCGCCTGAACGCGATCGTCGGCGACTCTGACTGCTTCGTTTTCGACGGCGGCATGCCGTATGACGGAGTGACCGGGATGATCGAGCGGAAGGGGCTAGACAGAACCGTCTGGGTGCGTCGAGCGCTGTTTCGTACCGACCAGGACAATCGAGAGCAACTGGCGCGAGAAAAGTACTTCGCTCGGGTCATCTTGCCGATCGAGCTGTTCGAGGAGTTGAACGTCCACGGCGACGCATTCGGATCAACTGAGCATCGGGTAAACCCGGTGGTCGACACCGTGACGTCCGATGACGAGGGAGTGAATCTGTCCCTGGCTGGTGGACTCGACAAGCGGCTGGTCGTGACCATGCTTGGAGGCGGCGCGACGCGCGATGTGCGCGGCGAGTTGTTCGCGATATGCGACGAGCTCAGCGCATTCGAGGATGTAGTCCACATCGTGATGGACTGGCCGAAATCGACCTACACGGAGTGCGCACCCCAGTTCTGGAATACCCGCGTGCTCAAGACCATGTACGCGCGAAGGTTTATCAGCAAGGCCTCATTAGTGATCTCGGCGGCCGGGTACAATTCGTTCAACGAGATCAGCTATGCTCGCAAGCCGGCACTCTATATCCCGCAATCTGCTCCGTGGCTTGACGACCAGGAGCGCCGTGCGGCCGCCGCGCAGCGTCGGGGGATCGCCATGACCTGCCGCCCGGGCGATTTCCTGACTCTGCGAGCCAGTGTCAGAAGCCTTTTGGGTCAGAAGCACAGCGCCATCGAACGGCTGGAGGCGAATGCCAGATCGCTTGAGCTGCCGGGGCCGGGGAACGCGGCAGCTGCCGCGCTCATCATGGAGATGATCGCTAAATGAACGACAGGGGCAAGCTGAGCAGTTGGAAGGCCACCGGCCAACCGGTTGAGGTCGACGGCGTCGCCCGTGGCAAGATCGTTACGGGCTTGCTGGCGGGCGGGGAACGGCGCCCCTTTCTCCCCGGAACAAGTGCCGCAGCGTTCTTCGGCGAGGGCAAGCCGGTGGTCGGGATACGGCTAGAACAGGAACCTGAGCGTGATAGGATTGCCTACTACGCCCAGCGTCTCACGGAGGTGGCGGAGAGCAGAAATCTTGCCATCGTCGTCATGACCGCCGGGCAACTCTCTCCCTGGGCACGGGCGGGGTTGCCGTGTGAGTTCGTGCCATACGGCTCGGCGGAGAAGGAAGACCTGGAGCGCGACATAGTGGAGCTGTGGGCCATCGACCTCGTATTGAGCTACGAAGAAGCCATCAACATGGGATGAGTTTTGGGGCAGTAGGCAGTCGCACCGCCTGTTGGAAATCCGGCAGTAGCGCGGGGCATCCATCAATCGCGACCATGCCGCCACCCACCAGACCAAGCGCGCGGCAGATGGAGACGAAGGTAAGCGCGAATTCTGGGCCGTCTGACGTTTCGGTTGGGGGTCTTGTATGAGGCAGAGATTGGCGGAGGTGTCAGTTTCTGTGTCTAGGGTTGAGCGTTCGAACAAAAGTTTTCAGTTGATC
>Ga0172380_10005867_pt1 | contig 14601 bp, 14 predicted proteins | sample Leawe162metaG_FD_119747 | JGI IMG/M metagenome (GOLD analysis project Ga0172380, IMG submission 119747) | Leachate microbial communities from a municipal landfill in Southern Ontario, Canada - Leachate well 162 metaG | ecosystem: Engineered > Solid waste > Landfill > Unclassified | place...
AGACTGATCGACCACAAGTCACATTTGCTCTGTTTGCTTATAATCAGGAGCACTTCATTCGCGAAGCCGTCGAGGGAGTGCTCGCACAAACGTACTCGCCGCTACAAATCATCCTGTCAGACGACTGCTCAACGGATGGGACGTTTGAGACGATGAAAGAAATAGTCTCTGCTTATGCGGGGCCGCATGAGGTAATTCTTAATCGAAATCAAGCAAATCAAGGGATTCCCGGGCATATCAATGCCGTAGTGAAACTTTCCGGAGCCGACTTGATTGTGATGGGCGCAGGTGATGATATTTCCAACCCGAAACGCGTCAGCATAATAGTGGACGAATATCTCCTGTCAGTAAGAAAATACGTGGCGCTCTACTCTGCCCTTACCGCAATCGACGAGCAGTCCAAGGAAATTCAGGCTGAATCCTGGAAAAAGGGTTTGAATGTTGATGTGGCTAACTGGGTCCCCGGCCAAAGTGGAATTTACGGTTGTTCCGCGGCTTACTCTGCAGACTTGTTCAATAGCTTTGGTTTGATCGACAGAGATGTTTTTCATGAGGATATGGTTCTCCCGTTCCGGGCTGCGCTATGTGGTGAGATACGCTTTGTGTCCTTGCCGTTGGTAAAATATCGATTGCATGGCGCCAATCTGTGGTTCAGAAGCCATACGTCCTATTCCAAAAAGGGATATTTGAATCGCCTTGCAAAATACTTACCCAATGAAGCTGGCGTTGTTCGTCAGCAAATCGCCGACTTTGAGCAGGCGAAATTGGTGTGCTTAAGGGGTACGAATAACTCTGGGCAACTTGAGCGGACTTTACAATGCCACCTCAGGCGCTCTAAGTTTGAACTCGACTTACTCAGAAACCAAAGCAAATTTGCTGCGATGTTGTCGATACTGGGTCTTCTATGTCATGTTTCTTCCTACAGGCGCGGGGTGCTCTGGCTTTATCTCCGCTTCCTGCCAGAGATTCGATGGGTGAATCGCGCGCTATTGAAATAGGATCGACCAAGAAAACTATTGTATCAGCATACTGCTTCCAGTTTATGCCTGCAATCTCCCAATGGGACTTCCGTTTGTTGGGGAGGCTCATCGCGCATTTCGTGGAATTGCAGATATGGACACTTGTCAAGTGAGTGGAATCAGATGGGAAAATTAGCTGCATTTACATTGGATACCATCAAGGCAACGCTCCTTCATTTGGGGCTCGATATCCAACGCGCCCGAAATTCACTAAGCGAGAAGGCGGTTTTGCGGCAATTCTTTGAGTCGACAGTGATAGATGTAATATGTGACGTCGGTGCGAATATTGGTCAATATCACGATTTGGTGCGCGAAATCGGATATGCGGGCCACATTGTGTCATTTGAGCCGCTGTCGCAAGCACACGCTGAACTGGAAAGGCGGGCTGCGGCTGATCCAAAATGGATTGTCGCAGCCCGTCAAGCCATAGGATCTGAGGATGGGGAAACCTCTATCAATATCGCGGGAAATTCGGCAAGCAGTTCTATTCTTCCTATGCTCGAGCGGCATCGAGTTGCAGCCCCTTATTCGGAATACACTTCCAAAGAGATGGTGCCGCTCAGAAGGCTGGACAGTGTGGCTGGACCCTACCTGAAGGGAAAGACATCCGGACTGCTGAAGATTGACACTCAAGGGTATGAACAGGAAGTGCTCGTGGGAATACAAGGGGTGTTGTCACATTTCAAAGCGATACAAGTTGAAGTGTCCCTTGTTCCTCTTTATGGCAACCAGCCACTGATAGGTGACCTATGCAACCAGCTTGCCAAGCTTGGGTTTCAGCTTCGATATATCATTCCTGGATTCCGTGACCCGCAAAACTACGAGCTGCTTCAGCTCGACGGCATATTCGTGTCTGCGCGTTAACCATTCAGGCTTGAAGCCGACATCTTGAATCATGCTTGATTACAGCAAAGTGGCACCAAACGAAATTCTGAATGTCGACGAGTTGAATGCGATCGGAACCGAGGCTTGGACGACTGAGTTTTTTTCACCCTATAAACCCAAGAGCTTTGTGTTTCAGTGCAAGGACGGGGAGCGGGTCGTAGGGTGCGAAGGGTATTTAGACTACTTACTCTTTTATAACGGCGAATTGTGCCAAACTCATCGTAGCGAACGGACGCTCATCAGCCCCACTCACCGTGGACAAGGAATATTCGAGGCGTTAGTGCTCGAATGCGACAGCGCTGCAAACGCGCAGCAATCACATATGTGCTGGGGGGCAACCGCAGCATTGAAACCCTTTGTTCGCGCCGGATTTGACCCGTTTGTGGGATACCGAAACTACATTTTCTATCCGGCGCAACGGTCCTTGATCAGTCGCCTAACAAATATCCTGCGCTCTTTGGATGCGGTTAATCCATTTGGACTTTATCGAGCGTGGAAGAGCAGAAACATTGAAGAGATCAAGAGAATCCTGGCTTTTTTTTGCCTATTTAAACCGCAGAATCGAGAAAAAGCGATACTTCAGATTGCGGCTTTCAGCGAAGCGCATGTCTTCGATATGCTTCGAAGAAACTCGCAGTCAAATTACGTTATTTACCCCCATCAGGAGTTGTTTGCGTGGCTGTCAGAAAAGAATCTAAGTTATGGGCGACATAGCTATTTCATAGACGGGGCATGCGTTGGCTATGTCATTTTTAAAATGTCTCCCGCAACCAGAATCTTGCATGTCGTAGATCTTTTTAGTACAGACCCATGTTGGGTTGTTGCAATGATCGACAAACTAGTTGAGACATATTCCGAAGCTGGAATGAGCGCCGTATTTCTTGCGCTGAATGAAAAAAATACGACTCATAGCGCTTGGATCAAGCAGTTTCGAACCGCGCGTGCGTTGATATTTCCGAAAGTCGGAAGTTTTATCATTAAGACGCTTGCAGGCGCCCCGAAGAAAATTGAAATCCAAGACCTTCTATTGACAGACTTATGGCTGGAATTGTAATTAATTCAGATGATTTCGGATACAACCCCGAAGTAAATCAAGCGATATGCCTTGCTTTCAAGAGAGGGTACATCTCATCGACCAGCGCCCTGGTTAATTTTCAATCTGGATTTCAAGATGCCAGAAAGCTGATTGAACAAGGAGAAGTGCCGCGATCTTCAATCGGCGTTCATTTGAATCTTAGTGAAGGGAGCCCTCTAACCAAGGCAATTCAAAACCAACCCAGGTTTTGCGAGAACGGGATATTTCACGGGCGCCTGCGAGATCGGCCAATTGTTACCCTTGCTCGGGCTGAGGCCGAGGCAGTTACGAGCGAACTTGAAGCGCAAATTTTGAAGTTCAAGAAACTCGGCTTCTATCCTTCTCATATCGATTCACACCATCACGTCCATACAGAGTGGGGATTGATTGGGCTGGTGATTCTCGTGGCAAAGAAATATGGCATTCACTCCATTCGGCCGTCTCGCAATCTGGGTGCGATGAGCATATCCAAGAAGGTTTACAAGAAACTCTTCAATTTGCGAATCAATTGGGCAAATCTCTCAGCTCCAAGCTATTTTGGAGATCTTGACGATGTCATCTATGAGGGAGGGGAGATTATTGATGCTGAAATCATGGTTCACGCACGGATGAAAGATGGCCATTTGACCGACTTGGATGGCAGTGATCTACACGCAAAGATTGCTCGTGCTTTCCCGTCCGGCTTGCCGGCCCTTTCGGGCTATCCGAGCGGGAAAGGGCTGCTCTAGTGCCAAGGGCTTCATTGAGGACGCGGAAGGCGAGAGAAAGATTCATGTCAAATGAGCTGTTGGTAGGGCGGCGATAAGTTATGGCAAGAATCTTGATCGCTGAACCGCACGACTCAGGGCATAGGGCAAGGTACTGCTATTGGCTCGCGCGGGAGGCAATTTCAATGGGGCATGATGTCACCATGGTGACACTCCCCAAATCCATTGAAAACTTGTATTACGCAGAACTGGTGATATCTAGCCCCAGCAGATTCCGTGTGGTGGGGTTCTCCGGGGCAGTGTTTCGCGAAGTTACTGGAGGTGGCAACCTACTACTCTTACTTGATGAATGGCGATACTGGCGATGGTTCAAACTTGCCTATGATGAAATAACGCGGATTGGAGGGATTGATTTCGTGGTGGTGCCCTATCTGGATTACTGCCTCCACGTGGCTGGTCTGAGGGGGAGCCCGTTTGGGCAGACGCCGTGGACAGCCATCACGATGGGAACGAGCCTTCATCGACAGGCGTTCGTCATAGGTAAGAGCCCATGGGGGTCTTGGATTCGACAAGAGCTTTTCTTGCGAGTCCTTAAGATCAAGTCCCTTACGCGTATTTTTACAATCGATGAGGCATTCAATAGCTTTGTCAGCATCTCTCAGGAATACAGTTGGCTTAAATCCAAAGTCGGATACCTGCCTGATCCAGCAGAACTGTTGTCGCTACCATCTCTAAGGGAGTCACGGGCGAGGCTGGGAATCGAGGATGATGTATTTGTTATTCTTGTTTTTGGCAGCGTCACGTTGCGGAAGGGCATCGCCCAATTGTTGAGCGCGCTAAGTACGGATATTGAGGAGTCCGACCGCAATGTGTGCATCCTAGTGGCTGGCAAGTGTGACCAACAGGTCAGAGAATTATTTGACCAAGATGTTGGTCGCCAGTTTGTAGCGCGTAAACGCCTTCGCGTGATCGACTGGTATGTAGAACCGGAACTTGAGGCGACGGTTTTTCGCGCCTCGAATGTTGTATGGATCGGTTACGTCAATCACCTTGGCATGAGTGGGGTGCTGGTTCAGGCCGGGCAGGCGGGGCTACCGGTAATTGGACCGAACGAAGGGCCGCTGTCACAGCTGATCTCTAAGCACGGTCTAGGCTTGCTTGTTGATGTTAGCGACCCTGACAGCATTCGACAATCATTGAAACGCTTCATGGTTGATTCGCAGTTTGCTGCCGAATGTGGCAAACATGGTCTTGAAAAATTTCAAACACACTCACCCGCTAATTTCGCCAGATTGATCCTGGAAAATCAAGCCAACGGAAGTCTCAAGGCCCAATGATTATTTCCTCGCCTACTTGTATCCACAATTTCTTATGACGTCTCAAGCGAAATCGCTAAAACCGTGGCAGTTGGCACTCATGGCCATGATCATCGGTGGATACCCACTGATCGCGGTTTTGCCTCCGATATTCCGCCTGGAGAATAGTCGCGATGTAACCGTTGCTTTTCGTGCGATCGCATTGATCTACTATATTGCCGTTGGATATCAGCTTAGCATTCAAAAGCGATTCTCCTTTGGGCTGTTTGGAACAGCATTTGTAGTCTTTTGGCTGTTGTATTCCGCGCGTATTCTCTTCGAAACTACCCAAAGACCCGAGACCTTGGTAAGGGAGCCGTACGAATATTATCTTTATCCCTTCTTCGTTACGTTGATTCCAAGCATTTTTTCCTACTCTAGATATACCATTCAAGAGGCTCTTATTGCCGGAAAACTTCTTTTATATATCTTAATTGCCGACGGCATAGCGATCAGTTTGACGTATTTCACTGTCAGTGTTGTGACGCTTGCCGAGTCAGAGCGCGCTCAGTTCGCTCTAAGTACCATAAACCCTATTACAGTTGGGCACCTTGGTCTCACTCTTGGCCTTATGGCAGTTGCGATGTTTACAAAAATTCCTGCCTCATATCGCGTTTGGATAGGTTGGGCAGGTGTCCTTGGCTTTTGGCTATTGATTGCTTCGGCATCGCGGGGAGCGCTGGTGTCGTTCGCCGTTGTCGCGGGCGTGTTTTGGGCAACAAAAATTAGGCGCTCCATCAAGAACAAATTTGTTATGGAAGCTACGATGATGATGGTGGTCGCCGCCATTCTTATTGTCGCGCCAATATGGCTCGCCGGCTATGTTGAAGACACAGAGGGCTTCTCAACAAAGAGCCGGGTGGAAATGATAGGGACGGAAGATGATCTGGCAGGCAATATGCGCATGATGTCGTTCGAGGGCGCATGGAACCAGTTTCTCGAAAGCCCATTTCTCGGGGATGCGTTAGAGGAGAAGACGACAGGTTTCTATCCCCACAATAATGTGCTCGAAGCATTTATGACCACAGGCTTTTTGGGTGGGGCTTTAATGGTCTTCCTTTACGTCGTATCTTTTGTCAACGCGGTGAAACTAATAGCATCGGAAACGACCTACACATGGATTGGACTTGTTTTACTTCAGTATTTGGTTGCCACGCAATTTTCGGGGGCAATCTGGTGGTCCGATGCACTGTTTTGCTTAATGGCTTTGGCTAACGGCGCCGTGCACGTTTTGCGGCGCTAGGGCAACGGATGGGTCTGGATTGTCGGGCTTCTAACTATGTCAATCGTTTATTTTGAATTTGCATTTTGCCGTTTTCTCGAGTGATCCAATGAGACTTCGCACCACACTTCAACGGGCAAAGGTAGTGTTCCGGCAAATCCTAGGATCGGAACCCGTGATCCCCGTTACTGCGCATCCGAAGCTGGAATTCCATGGGACGGAGTATGGAGGTTGGCCAATTGCAAGCGGCAGCCTCTCCGAAGAATCCGTGGTTGTCGACATTGGCTTGGGGGAAGATATCTCATTTTCCGAGTCATTGATTCGGAAGTACCGGTGCAATGTCTTCGGATTCGACCCGACCCCGAAGGCGATTGCTTACGTTCGCGCACGTAACCCGCCAAATTTCTTGCTTTTTGAAATGGGAGTCGATGCTCGGCGCGGCAATGCAACGTTCTATCTACCGAATGTGGTGGAACATGCGTCGGGCTCTGTTTGTGCAGCTCCCCACTTAGGCGCAAGCACCATTGTTGTGCCTATGATAGCGATAGAAGACGTTCTCGTCACGATTGGAGTAGGGGGCGTTGATTTATTGAAGATGGATATTGAAGGTTCAGAATACGCGGTTGTCCAGTCAGAAGGGTTCGAGCAACTCACCCGCCTCACGAAGCAAATCTGCATCGAGTTTCACCATCGTTGGCGCAGGTCTGGAAAGGCCGATACCCTGGCGGCAATTCAGCGCTTGGCAGGCTTAGGTTTTGAGGTTGCGTGGGTATCCAACAATAACGAAGAGATACTATTCGTGCGCAATGGTGAATTGACTCGAGATCTGGGTGGCACGTGATTCGTACCTCGTTGTGCGACTTAATCAGCGACATGATGGCCCCTTTGGCCGTTGAAGTGATTGCGGAACCTGAGATGGGACATGGCGACCCTATTCAAGGTGCCGCGGGCTAGTAATCCGCAGTTTTGTTGTGCCGATCGCAATACATTAGAAAGCAGGAAGGTTTAGTTTTGACGATACACGTCATACAGCCAGTTATTCCCAACTATCGCGAAGTCTTCTTTGGGCGCGTTCAGTCTCAATTGGCGCCATCTGGCGAGCGACTGCGGGTCTACGCTGCAGATCTAGACCATCTTGGTGTGAAGTCTTCGAAGTGGGGCGTATTCGAGGGAACGTTCGTATGCAAAATTCACAGGTTGTTTGGTGGAGTTGCGCTTTATCAAACCGGACTAGACTTTGCCCTGGAGCCCGGAGATGTTCTCATTGTTGATGGGAACCCGCGGTGGTTGAGCAACTACCCGCTTATTCTTCGGGCCAAGATGCGAGGGATTCCCGTGGTCTGGTGGGGGCAGGGTTGGTCAGTTGGGTCCTATGGCAATCGTGCAGCATTGCGCCAACGTATCATGCGCATGATGGACGCAGTGGTTCTCTACACAGAAAAGGAGCGCGAAGATTACCTTTCGTTGGGATTTCGCTCCGATCGGACTTTTGCACTCAACAATGGCGTTGATATAGAAGCCATAGATGCGGCGATTCGCCATTGGGACGCCAGTCGGCTTGAGGAGTTCCGCTCCCTACATCGTTTGGACGCGTGTTCGCGTTGGTGCGTTTTCATCGGGCGCCTGACACCAAAGGCAAGAATGGATGTCCTGATTGACGCATTGGCACATGTGTCTAGAGATATCGGCCTCCTAGTCCTTGGAGATGGCCCCGTAGAGGCGGAGTTAAAATCCCAAGTGCAGAAATTGGGATTGGCCGACAGAATTGTCTGGGCAGGTTCTCTATTTGAGGAGACCGCTATTGCGCCGTGGATGCTTTCGGCCAGCGCATTTGTCTATCCTGGCGATGCCGGGTTGTCGATCATTCACGGTCTCGCGTATGGATTGCCCGTGATTCTGCACGGAGATCGCAAGCAGCACGGCCCGGAGTTTGCCGCTTTTGAGGAGGGGCGAAACGGCGTGTCATTTGAGCGTGGCTCAAGACAATCGCTTACCGAAGCTATCAACAAGTTGATGGAGGATGAGTCGCACCGAAACTTGATGGCGGGGAATGCTGCGCACCTGATACGACAAACGTTCAATATGAATGACATGACAAAGCGCTTCATCGCGATGATCTCCAAATTACGGAAAGATAGGCCAGCAAGATGAATCTCTTACCTAGCCTTTACGCTATGCTTTGGTAGCCTTGGCCTTGTCAACCTATTTGGGTCAGCCAGTTGTGAAAAGTCGTATTAAACGAGCACTGCTGTTCGCTGACGATCTGTTGGCAAGGCTTTCATTACTGCTCTGGAAGGAGTCCGGGGGATTGGTGACCGTTCTGTTCCATAGTCTGTTTCTGGATGAGGCTGAGGTGTCATCTGCTGCTATGGATCCACAACAGGGAATAACTGTGGGGCAATTTCGGAGCATTGTCGAGTATTTCAGTCGAATGGGATACATCTTTGTGTCCCCGGACGATATCCGAAATGGCCTTGCTGCAAATCATCGATACATTTTGGTTACCTTTGACGACGGTTATTACAACAACATAAGAGCATTGCCGATCCTCGAGGAATTCAATATTCCTGCTGTATTCTTCATCTCGACTGATCATGTCGATCATGGAAAGTCGTTTTGGTGGGATGTGGTTTATAGGCAGCTTAAGAGGCAGGGTAAGTCAGGTTCCGAGGTTATTGAGGCAGTCGAGGAATACAAGCACTTGCGGACCGAGGAGATCGAGGCGCGATTAATTGCCAAATTTGGAACTGAAGCATTAAAGCCGATCGCTGATGCTGACAGGCCATTCTCGGTAGAAGAATTAAAGGAGTTTTGTTTTAGCAAGCACGTAATCTTGGGCAATCACACTGCCAACCACGCAATTCTGCCAAACTATTCAGTTGCGGAAATTCACGAACAAATCGTTAGCTGTCAGACCCGTCTTTCTGATTGGACCGGAAAAACTCCATGCATCATCGCGTATCCGAATGGCGACTATTCAGATCGCATTATCGAAGAGGCTAGAAGTGCGGGTTTGGAACTCGGGATTACCGTAGAACCAGGAAGGAACCGTGTCCCCGTTGGGCCAAATCGGACAACGGCTATGACGCTGAAGCGCTTCATTTTCTGGGGGAACCGCTCAATTCGTTCTCAATGCAGAGCGTGTCATGCCGATGTCTCGCTGCATAGAACATTTGCTCGCGCGAAGCGGCGGTTGAGCGCGAGCCAGTTGAAATTCTAAAGTGATGAAGGCCGCTCGCGCATTGCCACCCAGGTCATTTCAATCAGTTTCTATCGTAAGTTCCCATCTTCCGTTGGGGGCAATCCTGAAAGGTTGCAATTGAGCATGCTATCGACGAAATCGATCCTCTGTTTGGTGCCGTTACCTCCCCCAATAACAGGTGCCGCTTTTGCTTCCAAGATAGTTGTCGACTATCTGAGGCAACGCCACAATGTGATCGCCTTTGGGTATCAACGAGGCGACCTGATCAGCGGAAAATTCTCGATAAGGCAATTCTTCAGAATTCTGCTTGTAGGGCTAAAAGTAATCAGGCTCAGAATCACAAGAACGTCAATTTCTAATGTCTATTACGTCATATCATCATCCCGCTGGGGCAATCTGCGAGATCTTTTCCTCCTCATGTCTCTTGGAGGTGAGCTAAGAAAGAAGACAGTCTTGCATTTGCATGGGGCCAACCTAAATCAGATGTTGGCGATTCTCCCGAAGTGGCAGAAACTGCTAAACAAAACATTGCTTGGAGATGTTAAGGCAGCGATTGTTCTCGGGAATTCGTTTCAACACATGTTTGATGGTTATTTGCCGCAGAGAAAAATAAAAATAGTACTCAACTTCTTCGAGCCTGAGCTGTTAATTGATCAGGATGGTCTCGCGCTAAAGTACCGTGCTCCAGACGTCGTGAATGTGTTGTTTCTGAGCAATCTTATTTTCGAAAAAGGCTACTCTTGTCTCCTTGACGCGTTCCTTCGTCTTCCAGCCGCATTACGTAATAGAGCAACGCTTGACTTCGTTGGTAACATCAATTCAGAAAACGAAAAACGTATATTCTTAGAAAGGGTTGCAGATAACAAGAACATTTTCTACCACGGCCCACTCACGGGCAGGCAAAAAATAGAAATCTTTAAAAGAGCTCATATTTTTTGTCTTCCAACGTTTTTTAGATATGAGGGACAGCCCATCTCAATTATTGAAGCTTATGCAGCAGGCTGCATCGTTGTAACCACTTTGAACGGCGGAATAAGAGATATCTTTACAAATCAGAAGAATGGATTTGAAATCGAGCTTCATTCCGCTGTTGAATCTAATTTCTCAATAAATATTGATAACTTGGAAGAGATATTGGGCCAACTCATTGGGGATATAGACTCGTATCAGCGTATTGCAGAGTGCAACCGTAGTGAAGCCATTGCGAAGTATCAGTTGAGCAGATTCGCCGATGAAGTAACAAGTATAATTTTTGAAGATGAATGAGCAATTATCGGACAGGAGTCTGAAGAACAGGAATTAATTTATTTAATTGGTACTAAGAGCTTACTTGCGAGGTAAATCAGAAGAAATTGTGTTATGAATCAAACGCAGATACTACAATTTGTAAATTACGGTGCTTTAGCTAAAGTATTGTTTGATTGTCGTAGTGCCATATCAAATACGCGCTCGATATTGTTGCTATCTCCAAGTTTGGATGATTATAGATTTGTCAGGAACATATTTCCTAGCTCTTTCATAGGGGCTTGTTTTGTATCGGATTGGGATTTATATGATCCGCCGCCTCGTAGTTTCATTACGGTTGATCTAGTACTCGCATTTAATGTATTAATGTACTCAAAGAGTCCGGGTACGTGGATTGAGAATATTCTGAAAATTACCGAAAATTTTGTTTTCCAGGATGTTAAATATAGGAAGAGATCCGAAGTTGCGCCTTACCTAGGCTCTGATGGCGATGAAACCCGCTATGCACTTAAATCCGGCAACTATCAGCAGCCAACATTTGCATTGTCGAATTTGCCAAGCAAGCAAATAACTTATTTTGAATTTGCGGGGATCCCAAACCAATGCCACACGGACAACGATCCACCGATTCATATCTGCGCAGCCGTTCATTCTGACAAAGGCCGCACACCCATCAAAGCGTCCCGCATCAAAAATTTCTTGTTTTTTAGTCGGTACAGTTTTTATGCGAGCTTTGCCGTGCACACCCTACGACGAACGGTAAAGAAATATTGCTAGAGCTTTAGCCGGCGTTATGAGTATCGAGGACGGCGCGGATTTTCTGCGAGCACATTGGCACTGCGCTTTCGCTCGAACTATAAGCATGCCGATTGATGAAGCGCAGGGGTAACTCGGCGTGATCGTACGCAGTCTTGATGCAGAGGTGGAAGGGTGATGCGAGTTGTCTGTGTCAATCGTTTCTTCTGGCCGGACCATTCGGCAACCAGTCAGCTGCTTGCTGATTTGGCGTTCCATAGCGCTGCGCAAGGAGTGGCCGTTACCGTAGTGACAAGTCGCCAACGCTATGATGATCCGGTTGCGGTACTTTTGGCGCGCGAATACGTGCGGGGTGTCGAAATCGTGCGCGTCTGGTCCACGCGCTTTGGCCGGGCGGGCCTGTTCGGTCGGGCACTCGATTACCTGAGTTTCTATTTGAGCGCTTTTGTGGCCTTGTTTTTTTGCACCCGTTCCGGCGATGTGGTGCTTTGCAAGACCGATCCGCCGATGCTGGGGGTGCTCGCTGCGTTGCTCGCGCGGGGCCGGCGTATTCATCGGGTTAATTGGCTGCAGGATGTGTTTCCGGAAGTGGCTCAAGCGGCGGGGTTGAGCGTCGTCCGTGGGGCCTTGGGACAGATGGTTTGTTCGGTACGGGATTGGTCATTGCAGGGGGCCACCAACGTTGTATTAGGCGATCGTATGAAGTCGTTGCTGCAGGCGCGTGGTGTCGCGTCGATGGTGGTGCTGCCAAACTGGGCAGATGGCTCGGCAATCCGCCCCTTGCCTGCCGCGTCCAATCCCTTGCGCGTCGATTGGGGTCTGGTCGGGCGCTTCGTGATCGGCTATTCGGGCAATCTTGGCCGGGTGCACGATTCAGCGCCGATCATTGATGCAGCTGAACGCTTGCGCCACGATCCCTCGATTCTGTTTCTATTCCTCGGTGGCGGCAGGGAGAGCGATGCACTACGCCAGGCCGCGTCGCAGCGGGGCCTTACCAACGTGGCCTTCCGTCCCTACCAGCCGCGTGCGGCGTTAGCGCACAGCCTGACGCTGCCCGATGTGCATCTTGTTAGTTTGCGTCCGGAGTTCGAAGGCATGGTTGTTCCTAGCAAGGTTTATGGGGTCATGGCAGCCGGCCGCCCTTGCATATTCATTGGCGATGACGATGGTGAAGTCGCACGCATCCTGCGTACAGGTGAGTGTGGGGTCACAGTGCCGGGGACTGATGGTGCGGCGCTGGCGGCAGCCATCATTTCCTTGCATGATGATCCAAGCGGTTGTGGGTCGATGGGCGACGCGGCGCGCAGAATGTTTGAGATGCACTTTGATCTGCCGGTGGTGCTGGCGCGCTGGGATCAGGTGTTGGCCAAGGCAGCGAAGGATCCTGCATGATCTCGGCGGGTGAGACGGCACCCGTGCCGGCCGATCGTATAGTGGTCAAATTGGTGGCCTCGGATTCGTTTCAGGAAACTCTGGCTACTGGCATTTCCGTAAACGCGAGGTGGGATGCGAACCATTGGTGGGCGAGCGCGACATCAGTTGAGGGTGTCTTCATGGAGTTGATCAAGATGGGATATTCCCTCGTAAGGTATTGAATGTCCATTCGTTGATTTGACAGAAAAGGAGTTGACATGGCAAGTTACAAGGAACTGAAAGCAAAGGCAGAAGATCTGCTGCGTCAGGCTGAGGCCGCAAGAATGGCGGAGACTGCCACCGTGATATCAGAGATCAAGACCAGAATGGCGGAATACGGAATCACGTTGGCGGATCTGGGTGGCGGCGCGAAAAGGGCATCGGCCCGCGCGGGGGCTGGCGTCAAGTACCGCAACCCGGCTACCGGCGCCACTTGGTCTGGCCGCGGCCGGCCACCACACTGGTTGACGGATGAACTGACCAAAGGGCGAAATCGGGATGAGTTTCTGGCGGGGTGAGGGCAGAGAGGTGGCCCCTTCTTGCCATGCACATGCCGTAGTAGTAACCTCCCATGCAAGGCAAATTTCTTCTTATGTATTCGTATCCCCCAGCGTTAATTTGACGGGGTCCGAAACATTTCCAATATTTATGAACCTGATTTCACGCTTTCCTAAAGCGGCTAGACTCGCCTTATTGGTACCCCGCTTTCGTAGCGGCTTCTCTTACATCGCTCCTAATTTCAAACTGCTACTTACGTGGCTACTGCGATCTAGGGAGTACACAAACTTCACTTACGATCTGCAGTCGATCAACGAGGATTATCTAGCTTCACTGATATCGTTGGTTACTAGCGCCCCCTACGAAGAAGTTTCACGATATCTTCTGGAAGTCAAATCAGACGAAGGGCTAAAAAAGCACATCAGTGTGCGGACGGCTGAATCATCCTTCCTTGCTATATCGGATGAGTTTGCGCGATATGGCCGAAGGGTAGGGTGGTATGCCTTTGTGAGGGCAACAAAGCCAAAGGTGGTTGTCGAAACGGGAATCGACAAAGGGTTGGGCGGCTGTGTTATTTGTCGAGCTCTCCAGCGGAACCAGGAGGAAGGTTACCCGGGTATGTACTATGGCACCGACATCAACCCTGAGGCTGGATGGCTGATCGGCGACATGATCATCGGAAAAATCCTTTATGGTGACTCTATCGAGTCATTAAGAAAATTGGACAAAATTGACCTCTTTATCAACGATAGCGACCATTCCGCCAAGTACGAAGCCAGAGAATATGAGACCATCGCGGCAAAGTTATCTCCACAGGGCATTATCTTGGGAGATAACGCGCATGTCACAAATCAATTGCAGATATTTTCGCTGGCTCATGGTCGAAGGTTTTTATTTTGGGCTGAAAAACCTGCGAAGCATTGGTATCCTGGAGCTGGGATCGGTGTGTCATATTAGTTCGTTCTGGGCGCGTCAATAACTCTGCACATGCTGCGCGAAGTCGGGAAGTGTGTCTAATGACTTGCAGGCGCCGAACTTATTTCAGGTAGTCCGGACTTCGCTGTAGATTCACAAACGCCCATCGGCCTCGGCTTTGCCCAACAGCGACTTCACGTCGTAGAGCACATGCTCGGGCTTGCCGAAGGCATGAATGCCGGCAGCGCCCATCTGCAGGAATTCGGGGTGCGCCACGGCAAGGACGATGGCGTCGTAGGCGCCTGCCTG
>Ga0172380_10005868_pt1 | contig 14599 bp, 12 predicted proteins | sample Leawe162metaG_FD_119747 | JGI IMG/M metagenome (GOLD analysis project Ga0172380, IMG submission 119747) | Leachate microbial communities from a municipal landfill in Southern Ontario, Canada - Leachate well 162 metaG | ecosystem: Engineered > Solid waste > Landfill > Unclassified | place...
GGTCACCTATGTGGAGCTCATTCGCGGCATGCCGCTGCTGGTGCAGATCTTCATCGTCTACTTCTTCATCGGCACAGTGCTGAACCTGGACAGGTTCACCGCCGGGGTCGCGGCGCTGGCCGTCTTTACCGGCGCCTATGTAGCCGAAATCGTGCGCGCCGGCATCAGCTCCATTCACAAGGGGCAGATGGAAGCCGGTCGCAGCCTGGGGCTCACCTCGGCCCAGACCATGCGTTACGTCATCCTGCCGCAAGCCTTCAAGCGGGTACTGCCGCCGCTGGCGGGCCAGTTCATCAACCTCATCAAGGACTCCTCCCTGGTGTCTGTCATCTCCATCACGGATCTCACCAAGGCGGGGCGCGAGGTGGTCAGCTCCACCTTCAGTCCGTTCGAGGTGTGGTTCACCGTGGCCTTGCTCTATCTGGTGTTGACCGGCACCCTCTCTTTCCTGGTACGTCGTCTGGAGGTGAAATATGCGCGCAGCAACTGATCCCATTATCAATGCTCAACAGGAGCCGAGAAGTGCTGCCATGACCGGCACATCCAGCGCCTTCCCTGGTCGTCTTCTGGAGGCGAAATATGCGTACAGCAACTGATCCCATTATCAAGGCGACAGGTGTCGAAAAATTCTATGGCACCGAGGTACACGCCCTGAAAAACGTCAGCACCCAGGTGGCCGAAGGGGAAGTGGTGGTGATAGTGGGCCCGAGCGGCTCGGGCAAATCCACCTTCCTGCGCACCCTCAACCAGCTGGAGACCATCAACGACGGCAACATAGTGGTCGATGGCATCTCTCTGACCGAACCGGGTGACGTCAACAAACTGCGGGAAGAGGTGGGCATGGTGTTCCAGTCCTTCAACCTCTTCCCCCACCTGAACGTGCTGGACAACATCTGCCTGGCACCGCAGAAGGTGCGCGGGCTGTCGCGCAACGATGCGCGGGACAGAGCCAAGGCCCTGCTGCTGAAAGTGGGATTGTCGAACAAGGCCGAGAGCTATCCCTCCCAGCTCTCCGGTGGCCAGCAACAGCGGGTGGCCATCGCCCGGGCACTCGCCATGCAGCCGCGCATCATGCTGTTTGACGAGCCCACCAGTGCGCTGGACCCCGAGATGGTGGGCGAGGTGCTGGACGTGATGAAGGGGTTGGCCCGCGAGGGCATGACCATGGTGGTGGTGACCCACGAGATGGGTTTCGCCCGCGAAGTGGCGGATCGGGTGCTCTTCATGGAAAACGGTGAGCTGCTGGTGGATGAGAAGCCGACCGACTTCTTTGACAATCCCCCCTCCCCGCGCCTGCGCCAGTTCCTGAGTCAGGTGCTCTGACGCTGACAATCGTAGAAAGCAGAAGAGGGAGCCCATGGCTCCCTCTGTTATTGATGCCCATCAGTGGAGCGGCCAGCGCGGCTAGCTCTTAGAAGCGATAACGGGTCATCAGTCCTGCGTAGTGTTGCTCGGGCAGCACTACGGGGGCCAGGATCCAGCGCTCGGTGGCAAAGGCGCCAATCACCGCCCCCAGCGCATTGGCACCCGCGTCGAGGGCAGAGAACTCGCCGTTTCTCGACGCCACCTCTCCCACCACCCCGATCCCGGTGGAAACCCCGAACCCGATCCAGCCTCTCTGTTCCCGATAGCCGTAATGATCAGCGATCGCCGTAAAGCCCGCCCCCATGGCCACACCACCGATGAAATGGCTCAGCTCGCTGTTGAAGCTGTCATTGGCCTGCGCACTCGCACTCAGCAGGCCGAACATGACATATAAATGGATCGTTCTCATCCTCCCCTCCATTACCGGCACCTTGCCACCCATCGAGTCCCCAACAGGGACGCTCATTGTTCCAGTGTAAGCGAGGACCCGCCAGACGACAGGGCACCAGCTTCGGGATGGTGCATCCAAGGGCATGTCATCAACGGTCACTATTTGTCAGTAAAAACAAGCCGTTGAATCTGTGCCCCGGCAGGGCCTGCACGGCTTGGGACATGAAATGTTAATGAAATTTTAAATCCATTCGGTATGCTGGAACCCAACTGGTCAAACCGGATGCCCGACATGAATGTGCAACTGCTGCTGCTTTATCTCTCCCCGATCTTCCTGGCCTTTATCGGCTGGGAGATGCTCTACCTACGCAAGCACAGGGCGGCCTTTCCCACCGCCACCTACCAGTGGCGAGACTTGTTCGCCAACGCCACCCTGGCCCTGATGCATCAGGGGGGCGATGCACTGACGGCCATCGCCATCGCCTACCTGTATGACGCCCTCTGGGGATGGCGCCTGTTCGACATAGAGCTCAATCTCTGGAGCATCTTGCTGCTCTTTTTGCTGCAGGATCTCTGTTACTGGCTGTTCCACTTTGCCAGCCACCATGTGCGCTGGCTGTGGGCCTCCCACGTGGTGCATCACAGCTCGGAGCGGCTCAACCTCTCCACCGCCTTTCGCCAGAGTCTGATGTACCCAATCTCAGGCATGTGGCTGTTCTGGATCCCCATGATCCTCATCGGCTTCCCGCCCCAGGCCGTGGTGGCGACCGTGCTGCTCAGCCTGGGTTTTCAGTTCTTCGTTCACACCCAGGTGGTGGGCAAGCTGGGCCGACTTGAATGGGTCTTCAACACCCCCTCCCACCACAGGGTGCACCACGCCAGCAACGCCAAATACATAGACCGCAACTTCGCCGGCGTGCTCATTATCTGGGATCGGCTGTTTGGCACCTTCGTGGAAGAGGACCCCGCCGAGGCCTGTCGCTTTGGCATCACCAAGCCGGTCCGCAGCTTCAATCCGCTCACCCTCACCTTCCACGAGTGGCGCGACATGCTGCGCGAGGCCCGTGGCCTCCCCTGGCAGCAGAAACTCGGCGTGCTGTTTGGCAAACCGGCCGGCCCCGGCAGCGCCTGAATCAGAACCTTGCCGCAGAGCAATAAAGAGAGCGCCACCAGGGCGCTCTCTTTATTGCCAGCCACAGGCCAGGATCAGACATGGGCAAATGACCAGAGTGCGGGAATCAGGCTCACCAGGGTTATCCCGGCCAGCAGTCGCTCGCGGCCACTGAGTCGTTCGGCGCCAGCCAGCTGACGGCGGCTGTAGAGAAACAGCAGCAGGCCCGGCCCGTACAGCAGCAAGGAGAGCAGCAGGTATTCCACCCCTGCGGCATAGAGCAGCCAGAGGCCGTAGCCGCTCGACACCAGCGCTACAGTCCGCATCAGGCCGTTGCCATCACCACTCAAGGAGAGTTTGAGCAGGAAGAGGCCGATCAGCAGGTAGGGCACCAGGATCATGGAGGTGGAGATGAGCAGCAGGCTGGTATACCCCTTGCCAAGCAGCCACACCAGCAGCAGGCAGCCCTGCACCGTCAGGCTGGTGAGCCACAGCGACGCTATGGGAGTGCCGCTGTGGTTCTGGCGCCGGAAGATGGCCGGAAAGGCGCCGTGGCGCGCCGCACTGAAGGGCACCTCGGCCGAGAACAGGGTCCAGCTCACGTAGGAGGCGAGCACGGAGACGATGAGGCCGGAGCTTATCAGCAGCTTGCCCCAGGAGCCTGTCATCTGGGCCATCAGCCCCGCCATGGAGGGGTTGGGCAGGGCCGCGAGCTCAGGGCGACTCAATATCCCCAGCGCCAGCACAGAGATGAGCACATAGAGCAGCAGCGCCAGCACCACCCCCAGCACTGTGGCCGTGCCCACATCCCGCTTGTTTCTCGCACGGGCCGACAGCACGGCCGCCCCTTCAATGCCGGTAAAGACCCAGAGGGTGATGAGCATGGTATTGCGCACCTGCTCGGAGACCGGCACAGCCAGCGTGCTGCCCCCCTGATCCGCCGCGAAGGTCACAGGGTCGAACCAGTAGCAAGCGAACAGGATAAACAGCAGCAGCGGCAGGCTCTTGGCCAGGGTTGCCACCAGATTGAACAGGGCGGCCTGCTGCACGCCACGGGCCACCAGCAGGTGCACGGCCCAGAGGATGCAGGATTCGCCGATGAAGGCGGCCAGGGTGTTGCCCTCGCCAAACCAGATTTCGGTTGGCGTATCGACGAAGCTGCCCAGCGCGGCGAAGGCGATCACCAGATAGCCCACCACGCCTATGGTGGCGCACAGCCAGTAACCCCAGGCGGAGAAGAAGCCCACCAGATCGCCAAAGCCGGCGCGGGCATAGCTGTAGATGCCCCCATCGAGATCCGGTCTTAGCCGCGACAGATAGAGGAAGCTCATGGCCAGCGCCAAGATGCCGACCCCGGTCACGCCCCAGCCGATCAGCACGGCGCGGGCGCCGGCCACCTCGGCCATGTTCTGGGGCAGGCTGAAGATGCCCGCCCCCACCATGGAGCTGAACACCAGGGCGGTGAGGGACCAGAGGCCTATTTTGCTCTCTTTCATATGCTCTCCTTAGCGCAGCCGGCTGGCCAGGGCCTGAATATGCTCTGGGCCTATGCCGCAGCAACCGCCGATGAGAGAGGCCCCGACGGTGCGCCAGCGCTCGGCCCAGCCGAGGTAATCCAGCGGCCCCAGATCGGCGCGGATCTCGTCCAGCCCGTCGTTGGCGGTCGCCTCTTTTGGCTGGGGCGGGAAGGCATTGGCGTAAGCGCCGAGGCGAATATCCCCTCGACCCAGCGCCTGCAATCTGGCGCCAGCCACCGTCAGCGCGGCCTCAATCACCTCGGGCTGGCAACAGTTGAACAGGATGGCATCCACCCCAACCGCAACCAGCGCCGTGACGGCATCGACCACCCGCTCGCCGGAGCGCAGAGTCGGCTCGCTGCCCGGCGCCTCGTCCTCCAGGGTGAAGGAGACCCAGAACGGCTTGCCATCCTCGGGCAGCAGGGCCCGGATAGCCAGCGGCTCGGCAATCAGGCTCATGGTTTCGGCCAGCCAGATGTCCACATGAGGCGTCAGCGCCCGAATGAGCGGCGTCGCCAGCTCGCCCACTCTGTCCGCCTCGAACAGATCGGCGCGGTAAGAGCCAAACAGCGGTGGCAGGGAGCCCGCCACCTGTACGGCACCGCCCTGCGCATCGGCCACCTCACGGGCCAGCTGGCCAGCCAGCGCTGCCAGCGCTTCCCCCTCGGCGGCAAAACGCTCGGCGCCGATATGAAACGGCACCAGCGCATAGCTGTTGGTGGTGATGACACGGGCACCGCTGGCCACATAGGCCTGATGCACTTCGCGCACCGTCTTTGGCGCCTCCATCAGCGCCAGCGCCGACCACTCGGGCTGGCGAAATGGCGCCCCCCGCCGTGCCAGCTCACGCCCCATGCCACCGTCCAGTACCCACAATGCCTGTGTTTCCATCTGTCCTGTCTCTTTGTTGTTGTGTTTGTCTGCATGTTTCATCTGTGGCTGTTCTCCTGGCTGGCGTGGCTGTGCGTCGCCTTGCCCATTCAGGGTTAACCGCCAAAGCGGCCATAAAAACATATAGATGTTTAGATGGCCAAAACAAGATAAAACAAAGCCGAGCCGACGGCAATCGGTATCACAGGACATCAGCAGACAGCAGAGACGGGAAAACAGCGAAAGCGGCAGAAGGCAGAAGGCAGAAGGCAGAAGGCAGAAGGCAGAAGGCAGAAAAGCGTGAGGCCACCCAAGGGTGGCCTCATTGCAACAGGATGAACAGGTGGCTTAACGCCCTGCCAGCACCCGTTTTATCTGCTTGGTCCAGTCGGAAACCCGACCCTGCTGGGGCAGACCACGCCAGATCTGCTCCCACTGAGCCGGGCTCAGTGGACGACCCAGTCGACGCTGCACCCCGGCATAGAGATAATCGTGGGCCGTGGTGGCAGCATGGGCGGAGGTGAGGAACTTGGAGACAGGATCGGTCAGCCGCACATCCCGCATGCCGAGCAGCGGATAGTCGTTGTGCACCGCCGCCAGCATGGTCTCGCGCATGGCCGACTCTATGTAGCCGCGGGCAAACAGGGCGGTCACCGACTCGAGGGACCCCTGATCCGGGCCGTGATACTCTTCATCGAACACAGGGCTCGGCTCTGCCACGCCACTTTGCACCACGGCATCGGGATCCGGCTGCGGCACCACCACCGCCTTGGGAGCGGCAGGCTTGGCAACGGCTGTGGCCTTGCGGGGTGCGCTCTGGCTGCAAGCGCCCAGCGCGAGGGCGAGCGCCACACAGGCCAGCGCACGGGAATGAGACTGCATCTTCATGACTCCTTGATAGCTCCTTTACGATTCCTGAGCAGGCTTCTCGGCCACCACGGGCTCGACCCGGGTCACCAGCAACTGGTCGATCTTGTAGCTGTCGATGTCGACGACTTCGAACTTGTAGCCCGCGTATTTCACCGAGTCGGTTCGCTTGGGGATCTTGCGCAGCATGAACATGATGAAACCGGCTATGGTCTCGTAGTTCTGGCTATCCGGAAACTCTTCGATGTCGAAGGCCCGCATCACGTCCGAGATGGGGGTTACCCCGTCCACCAGCCAGGAGTTTTCGTCCCGCTGCACTATCTGCTCTTCCACCACGTGGGTGGCCCACTCGCCCATGACGGTACTCATCAGGTCGTTCATGGTGACTATCCCCACCACCAGGGCGTATTCGTTCATCACCACGGCGAAGTCGCCCCTGTGGTTCTTGAAGTACTCCATCGCCTCGTAGAGGTTGAGGGTGTCGGGAATGATGATGACGTTCTGCACCAGGGAGCCGCTGTTGAGGTCTATGCTCTGGCCGCTGATGACGCGGATCAGCAGCTCTTTCGCATCGACGAAGCCCTTGATGCTGTCGAGGTTGTGATCGCACACCAGAAACTTGTTGTGCGGGTGTTCGGCAATCTTGGCCTTGATGCTCTCCTCGCCCTCTTGCAGGGTGAAGTAGATGAGGCTCTCGCGGGCCGTCATGGCGGAGGTCACGCCGAGGGACTGCAACTCGAACACGTTCTCGATGAGCTGATGCTCTTCACGCTGGATGACGCCGGCCTCGGCGCCCGCATCCATCACCGCATAGATATCGTCGGAGGTGATCTCGTCGTTGCGTATCATGGAGACCCGCAGCAGACGGAACAACGCATTCGCCATGCCATTGAAGAACCACACCAGCGGCATCAGCAGGGTCACACACAGCAGCATGGGGCGTACCACCACCACGGCGATCCGCTCCGGCATGGTCATGGCCAGGCGCTTGGGCATCAGGTCGGCGATCAGGATGAACATGCCGGTGACGAACACGAAGGAAGCGGCGGAACTTATCTGGCTGAGCCAGGGGCCCTGATAGAAGCCGGAGATAAACCCCTTGATGGCAGGATTCAGGGCAGACTCACCCAGGATGCCGCCCAGAATGGCGACGGTATTGAGGCCGATTTGCACCACGGTAAAGAAATTACCCGGCTGGGCCTGCAGCGCCAGCACCTTGGCGGCATGGCGATTTCCCTCATCGGCCATCACCTGCAACTTGATCTTGCGGGAGGCGGCAAGGGATATCTCGGAAAGAGAGAAGAACACGCTGCCGGCAACCAGCAACATCAGAAAAAATAAACTATCGGCAAAACTCATGATTAACCTATTGCTACACCCGTCTTAGCACAAGACGGCAAACTGGGCCTGGGAGACCAGACCGTGAGTCCATCCGGGACTCACACAGGGGGCATATTCTAGCAGAAAAGCGCCTGTTGGGTGGCGATATCTTACTCTGGCACCCAGTGCAACAAAAAAGGCGCCCAAAGCGCCTTTTTATTCATTTTGCGGTCAGTGCTTGCCGAGCAGCTCATTGAGCTCGTCCGCCTTGGTGTGGCGCACGTCCTTGCCTTTGACGTAATAGACTATGTACTCGCAGATGTGCTGGCAGCGATCGCCGACCCGCTCTATGGCCCGCGCCGCCCACAGCACGTTCAGCACCTGGGGTATGGTGCGCGGATCTTCCATCATGTAGGTCATCAGCTCGCGAATGATGGACTCGTACTCCCGGTCCACCTTGTCATCTTCCTTGTAGACGGCGATGGCCGCCTCCAGATCCATGCGGGCAAAGGCGTCGAGCACGTCGTGCAGCATCTTGATGGTGCGCCGGCCCATGTTCTCGAGCGATACCAGCGGCGGTTGCGGCTTGTTGGCGTTGTCGGTCAGCATGCGGGCAATCTTGTCCGCCACGTCGCCGATGCGCTCCAGATCCGTGATGGTCTTGATGATGGCCATCACCAACCGCAGGTCGGACGCGGTGGGCTGACGCTTGGCGATGATGCGGGTGCACTCCTCGTCGATCGCCACTTCCATGGCGTTGACCTTGTGATCGTTGGCCACTATCTTGCGCGCCGCATCCAGATCCTGATCGTGGATGGCCGCGATGGCGTCGGTCAATTGCTGCTCCACCAGGCCGCCCATCACCAGCACCTGATTGCGCACGCTCTCAAGTTCGGCATTGAACTGACCGGAGATGTGTTTATTGAGGTTCATATTGTCCATACAAATAATCCTTATGCTCCGAGTATGCCCTAGCCGTTGAACTGACCGGTAATCTGTTTCTTGATGCTTATCTTGCTCATACCAATAACCCTTATTGCACCAAGCATGCCTTAGCCGTTGAACTGACCGGTAATCTGTTTCTTGCTGTTCATATCTATCACCCCTGCTCTGCCACTCACACTATTAGCCGTAACGGCCGGTGATGTAGTCCTCGGTCTTCTTCTTGGCCGGGGTGGTGAAGATGGTGTTGGTGTTCGAGTACTCGATGAGCTCGCCCATGTACATGAAGGCAGTCTGATCCGAGACCCGCGCCGCCTGTTGCATGTTGTGGGTGACGATGACCACGGTGAACTGGCTCTTGAGCTCGTTGATCAGCTCCTCGATGGTGAGGGTCGAGATCGGGTCGAGCGCCGAGGTCGGTTCATCCAGCAGCAGCACTTCCGGCTCGATGGCGATGGCCCGGGCGATCACCAGACGCTGCTGCTGACCACCGGAGAGGCCGAACGCATTGTCGTGCAGGCGATCCTTCACCTCGTCCCACAGGGCTGCGCCGCGCAGTGAACGCTCGGCCGCCTCATCCAGGGTGCGTCTGTCGTTGATGCCCTGCAGGCGCAGGCCGTAGACCACGTTCTCATAGATGGACTTTGGGAAGGGGTTGGGACGCTGGAACACCATGCCCACCTGGCGACGCAGGGCGGAGACATCCACCCCCTTGTCGTAGATGTTGTGGCCGTGCAGCTGGATCTCCCCCTCGATGCGGCAGATCTCCACCAGATCGTTCATCCGGTTGATGCAGCGCAGCAGGGTCGATTTGCCGCAACCGGACGGGCCGATAAAGGCCGTCACCTGCCCCTTGGGGATCTTCATGTTGACGTTGAACAGCGCCTGCTTGTTGCCGTAGTACAGGTTGAGATCCTTGACCTCCAGCGCGGTCTGCTCCGGGCTCAGGTTGAGCAGATCCAGCGCTGTGTGCTGGGTGGAAGCTGTCGTTACGTTGATCATCTGTTACCTCAAATCAGTCTGTGGTGACCGGCAAATTCATGTTCCGGCAACCGTCATGCTTGGGTGGTGAGGGATGGCGGCACGATCTTTGGCCGCCCATCCCTTGCCTCAATATCAGTCTGGGGTGGCTGGATTAATGCTCCAGCGACCGGAATTTTTCACGCAGGTGGTTACGAATGCCTGTGATGTCCGTCAGGTTCATCATCAATGCTCCAAAGAACGGAACTTCTCGCGTAAATGGTTACGAATGGCGATGGCCGTCAGGTTGAGGCCGACGATCACCGTCACCAGCAGGAAGGAGGTGGCATACACCAGTGGCCGCGCCGCCTCGACGTTGGGGCTCTGGAAGCCCACATCGTAAATGTGGAAGCCCAGGTGCATGAACTTGCGCTCCACGTGCAGGTACGGGAAGTTGCCATCCATCGGCAGGGTCGGCGCCAGCTTCACCACCCCCACCAGCATCAGCGGCGCCACTTCACCGGCGGCGCGGGCGATGGCCAGGATAAGGCCAGTCATGATGGCCGGGCTCGCCATGGGCAGCACGATGCGCCACAGGGTTTCTGCCTGGGTGGCCCCCAGTGCCAGCGAACCCTGGCGAATGGTGCTCGGGATCCGGGCCAGTCCCTCTTCGGTGGAGACGATCACCACAGGCAGGGTCAGGATGGCCAGGGTCAGCGCCGACCAGATGACGCCGGGGGAGCCGAAGGTCGGGCTCGGCAGCGCTTCCGGATAGAACAGCTGGTCTAACGAACCACCGAGCGTGTAGACGAAGAAGCCCAGACCGAACACGCCGTAGACGATGGAGGGCACACCCGCCAGGTTGATCACCGCGATGCGGATGATCTTGGTCAGGCTGTTCTTGCCCGCGTACTCGTGCAGGTAGACAGCCGCCACCACGCCGAGCGGCGTGACTATGATGGCCATCAGGAACACCATGAAGACGGTGCCGAAGATGGCCGGGAATACACCGCCCTCGGTGTTGGCCTCGCGGGGATCGTCGGAGACGAACTTGCCGATCTGGTGGAACCAGTAACCCACCTTGGCCAGCAGGCTCATGTCGTTGGGCCACACCACGTCCAGCACCTTGGACATGGGCATGACCACCAGCTCGCCACGCATGTCCTTGACCGTGATGGAATCTCTGTCCGCCTGGGCACGCAGGGAGAAGAGCTGCTTCTCCAGCACCTGATAGTTGTCATTGAGGGCCTGACGCTGCTCGGCCAGCTGGGTTTTAAGCTGATCGGTCAGCTTGTCGTCCAGCTCGGCCTTGCGCTCTTTCAGGCGCAGTCGCTCCAGCTGATAGTTGATGCTGCCTATGTCCCCTTTTTGCAGATCGTCAGCCTGTTCGGAGAGATCGTTGGCACGGGCCAGTACCCGTTGCAGCGCGGGATGCAGATCCTGGCTCAGCTCGCGGCCGTCCTCCTTGACCCCGACTATGTAGCCGTAGAAGTTGCCGTTGGTGGCACGCTCCACCATGGCCAACTCGGTCGGCAGGCTCTGGGACTTGATGTCGGTCTCCAGTACCCAACGGAAGTCCAGGTCGACGAACTCGCGGTTGCCGGTCTTGACCAGGTAGCGGGTCAGCAGCTCGCGCTCCTCCCCCTCCAGCGGCAAGCCCGCGGCACGCAGCCGCTCCACCGGCACCAGTTCACGGTCGTTGATTTCGCCGATCAGCACGCTCTTGTTGCCGCTGGCGTCTTCGAGCTGCCACTCATAGATGGGGTGAGGCCAGAAGTAGACCAGACCGCGCCAGCCGATCAGCAGCAGCAGACCCAGTACCGCGACCAGACTCAGGCTGACGGCACCGCCGGTCATCCAGATCCAGGGGGCCCCTGATTTAAACCACTTACCCATTATCGATTCCTTGTTCATATACAGAACGCCGCTTTTGATGGAACGGCTCATTACAGAGAGCTGTATTTTTCACGCAACCGCTGACGAATGAACTCGGCCAGGGTGTTGAACATAAAGGTGAACACAAACAGGACGAAGGCCGCGAGGAACAACACCCGATAGTGAGAGCTGCCCACTTCCGATTCCGGCATCTCCACCGCGATATTGGCGGCCAGGGTGCGCAATCCCTGGAACATGGAGAAGTCCATGATGGGGGTATTGCCGGTGGCCATCAGCACTATCATGGTCTCGCCCACGGCGCGGCCAAGGCCCATCATCACCGCCGAGAAGATGCCTGGGCTGGCGGTGAGGATCACCACCCGGCTCAGGGTCTGCCAGGGGGTCGCCCCCAGCGCCAGCGAACCCTGGGTGAGATGCTTGGGCACGGAGAAGACAGCGTCCTCGGCGATGGAGAAGATGGTGGGGATGACGGCAAAGCCCATGGCGATACCAACCACCAGCGAGTTGCGCTGGTCAAACTTGATACCCATCTCGTGGGTCAGCCAGATGCGCGAGTCGCCGTGCATGAAGGCGTTCTCGATGAGCGGGCTCACCGCGAAGGCGCCCCAGCCGATCAGCAGCAGCACGGGAATCAGCAGGATGGCGTGCCAGCCCTCAGGCAACCACGACCGGCCACGTTCCGGCAGGTAGTTCCACACCAGCGCGGTCAGCAGCATCCCCATCGGCAGCAGGATCAGCAGCAGGATCACCCCGGGCAGCGCCCCCTCTATGATGGGAGCCAGCCAGAGACCCGCCAGGAAACCCAGGATAACGGTCGGCAGCGCCGCCATGATCTCGACCGTCGGCTTGACGTATTTGCGCAGTCCGGCCGACATGAAGTAGGCGGTGTAGATGGCGCCGGCAACGCCGAGCGGCACCGCAAACATCATGGCGTAGAAGGAGGCTTTCAGGGTGCCGAACACCAGCGGCACCAGGCTCAGCTTGGCTTCGAAGTCATTGCTGGCGGAGGTGGATTGCCACACATACTGGGGCTCAGGATAGCCTTCGTACCACACCTCCTGCCACAGGGCAGACCAGGTCACCTCGGGGTGCTCATTCTCCACCGCGAACAGCTTGAAGCCATCCCCCTGCTGCATCAGCAGCACGTTGTGGCGTGGCGAAATGGCCAGGGCCGACAGGGCGCCGCCCTCGACCTTCTCGCTCAGCAGCTTGGTCTCGCCGGTGGCGTGGAAGAAGCTGACGGTGCCATCCTTGCCTGCGCTGATGAAGCCCTTGCGAAAGTGCTCCGGGGTCAGCAAGTCGACCGGGCCATCGCCCTTGAAGTCACGAATGGGGGTGAACTGGCGCTTGCCGTCCTTGGCCACTTCGAACCACTGGGAGATGACGCCGTTGTCATTGCCCACCAGCAGGGATGAGGCACCGGAGAGCAGCTCGACCCGGGTCACGTTGGCGTTGGGGGCATTGATCTCCATGACGTTGCGCAGGGAGATGTCATTGAGGTTGTGAATGTCGTAGACGGAGAGACGGTTGCCCTCACGCACGAACAGGATGCGCAGATTGGGGGTCAGCAACAGCTGATCCACATGACGCGGCAGGGAGGGAATGCTGTAGTTCTGGGCGCTCCACTCCACCTCGCCGGAGAGGAAGTTCTCCTCGCCGCTCATTACCGTCATCACGCCACGGCCATCCTCGGTCACGGCGGCGGTGGCCATCTTCTCCTTAGTCGCCTCGAACACCATCAGCTGCAACGCTTTCCCTTGCGGATCTATCACCACGGGTGCTTCGCCGAAGGGATATTGCAGGCTGGGCTCGATGACGCGCACGTCGTTGGGATAGGAGACCTTGAAGTAGGGCTGCATCACCAGCGCCTTGCCATCGGCAAAACCGTAGGCGATGAGCTTCTGACCCGGTGCCGGCGGTGCGACCGTGGTGATGTCACCCGCGACCTGGGCCTGACCCAGCGCCTGACCCACCTTGACCTTGCCATCCCCCTGGACGGCGAAGAAGTTGACCAGCCCCTTGTCGCTGAAGCGGTAGCCAATCTCGTTCTGCTCCTCCATCCCGAGCCAGGCGGTCTTGCCCGCAACGGGCAGCGTGAACGACGCGGTCGGCTCCATCGTGGCGCCATTGAAGATGGGTTTCACCACATAGAGCAGGTAGAAGAAAATGAGCAACAGGGCCACCAGCACCAGGGCACCACCCGTGGTGACCCCGTACTTGGCCAACTTATCCTTGATACGGCGCTTTCTACTGCCCGCCATACCCAAGTTTATCGATTCCGATGACATGCAAGACCTCAATGTGAGCTAGGCTTGGCGGCATTATATGGCGGTTGCATGACAGTTTTGTTACATCGAGGCCCTCTGTGAAGAGGTTATTTTGGGGGCATTCAGGCAGGGCATTGTCGGCAAGCAGCGGTGCCAACCTGCTGTTTTATATGAGGATATATGAAGGCATCAAACGAGGGGGCGAGGCGGCTCACCCCCTTGGTGTCAGACGGCGGGGCCGCCGCTTTGTTGCAGCGCCTGTCTGGCCGCCTTTTTCTCGGCGCGGCGACGCTTGAAGAAGGCCGACAGCTGGGCCGAGCATGCTTCCGCCAGCACACCGCCGGTCAACTCGACCCTGTGGTTGTGGCGCGGGTCCTGCAATATCTCGAACACGGACCCGGCCGCCCCTGTCTTGAGATCCTGCGCCCCGTACACCACCCGCTTGACCCGGCTGTGGATCAGGGCGCCGGCGCACATGCAGCAGGGCTCCAGCGTCACATAGAGGGTGGTGTCGAGCAGCCGGTAGTTCTCCAGCCGGACACCGGCGGCGCGGATCGCCATGATTTCCGCATGGGCGCAGGCGTCATGGGCGCTGATGGAGCGATTCCACCCCTCACCGACCACCTCGTCCCCCAGCACCAGCACGGCGCCGACCGGGATCTCGCCTATCCCCTCGGCCCTGGCGGCCAGTGCCATGGCGTGGCGCATCCAGCGTTCATCCTGCTCGCGCTGGCTCACTGATTCTGTGACGTCTGATGGTTTCACACCCAGGTTCCTCTCTGTGACGGGTTGCCGGCGATGCACTTGCAGCTTGATTGCCTGCCGGCCATTGGCCGCAACCGGGTAGCCCAAGCAGCATGATGACGGGATCCCCGGCAATACGGGGCGGCGATTATGCCAAATCTGCGCCACAGCCCCAAGTCGCATCTTGCCTGCACAATAAAGAAGCAGTCAGCATCTCCCTGATAAAAAAGGAGTTGCACCCATTTGCTCAGATCATTAGACTTCCCTCCGTCAGCTCAAACTGACCTCGTCGGTGTGTAGCGCAGCCAGGTAGCGCATCTGCATGGGGTGTAGAGGGTCGGAGGTTCGAA
>Ga0172380_10005872_pt1 | contig 14594 bp, 17 predicted proteins | sample Leawe162metaG_FD_119747 | JGI IMG/M metagenome (GOLD analysis project Ga0172380, IMG submission 119747) | Leachate microbial communities from a municipal landfill in Southern Ontario, Canada - Leachate well 162 metaG | ecosystem: Engineered > Solid waste > Landfill > Unclassified | place...
AAAGGTTCGACGCCCCTTACGATGCCACAACACTTCAGCCAACTCCAGACTTTCGGTCAGCAACACTAGAATTGCCATGGCCTGCATCATTAACAAAATGCTCCAGAACACCACGGAAAAACCGGTTTGATACTGAGAAGCAGCGATAGAAGCCGACCAAAACAGCACGGAGGCTGCCAAGTTAGCCACGATACCAAATAGCAATTTACCCGGTAATTTCAAGCTTTTACGGGTAAATAAAAATGCCGTCATCAAAATGACACTGAGTATTGCGGCACCGGTAGCAAAGTTACGCCACATCGGATTAGCCACCACACTGCCTTCCATAGGAAATTTAGGCTGCCTATCTGCATTAAATAAGCCCCAGTAGGCGCCTGCGGTACCTTCTAGCTTGATCTTCCAAGGTTGATCGAAGGCTTCAATCACATAGTAAACAATGTTTTCTGCTTTGGCTCGATTGAGAAAAGCACGCAAAAATTTGGCTTCATCGACCAAAGATGCCTTTGCGGACTTTTGCGGAGGCCCATCGGAAGGCCAACCCGCTTCTGTAATCACAACCGACTTGTTCGGATACAGCTCTTTTACTTCGTAATAACGTTTAAAAACGTACTCTACTGCAGAGTCGCCATCGGCACCGAGCGCTAAATCTACAGGCACGGCTTCCCAGTAAGGCAAAATATGCACGCCGATATAATCAACTTCATTTACCAGGGCTGGATTGGCCGCCCAAATATCCCAAGTTTCAGAGGTACTAACAGGTTTCCAGGTACGTTTTTTAACTTCTCTAATGTAATCAATCAACTGATTAGCTTTTTCAGCTACTTTTGACTTTATTTCAGTCTCGATCTTGTCATCTAGCTCCTGATCACTGATCTGGCCTTTGAACTGTTGTCTCACTTGATCGGCAGTCGGGCCACTTATTTTGGAACGATATCTCAGCAAGGCTTCGTTGCCGACCAAAGTCCGTAGAATAGTCTTCGGATACTGGTTAGTCAGCTTGATGAGGCTTTCTATCTCGCCGCGATTTTTGTCTTCAATCTGCTGTTTTTCTTCTTCAGTGGCATTATCGTCAACTAAATCTATCCAAGCTCCCATGGCCACGTTAAGATTATTTTGCGCTGCCAATTCCGGCACTACTTCCATGCCTTCTAATGAAGTATAAGTTCTGATCGAATGGACTTTATCTGATAATAATTCAATGTCCTGTTGAATTTGCTCTCGAGTTGGATAATTTTTCTTATTAGGATCAAAATCCTTGCGCAACCCGTTATAGGTCACCCCCATCATGGTGCTACTCCAAGATGGCATATTCAAAGGATCGTTGACATAGGTCCAGATGGCTACGTTGACAACCACTAGGAAAATGAGGGTAAATAATGTTGCAATTTTGGCTTTCATTTCGAGCAAAACACTCCAAATCAGGAAGAGGTGGTATTACAGAATACTAGCTATTCGCTATTTTACTTTGCAGGCAAAGCTGCAGTAACTTTATGGTAAATCGTTGTAAGATTATTAAATTATTACCTAGCCGTTCATAATCGACAGCCACAAAAAACCCGCAAAACCAAACCTAAACGACATGACATGCAACCAGGGACTTAGCCCCTAGTTGGCACCGCTGTATTTAGGTCTGGATTAAGCGGGATTATTAAAGAATAACGTTATTTCAAGGACAAAGTTTCTGCACGACCGACGATTTCGATATTTAACTTATCTTCCTTTAACAACCAGCCAATCGCACGTTGAACTTCATTTTTACCCAAACCGGTTTCGGTTGTGACTTTAGTGACACTGGCATCACCGTTTTCTTTCAGAAAATGCCAGATCTTACCGGCTGCTTCACCTATTACATCATTCATTTTAACACCTCACATTTCAATAAAAAAATTAGCCTGGTCGACTCAACTATTTACGCATACATTGTAACTGAAGAATTACTTTTCATCCGGCAGCACAATGTTTAACTCCAGCGTTTCCTGATTTCCATCCTGCTCAAAATTAACAGTTATAGCATCCTGGCCAACATTGATATATTTGCGAATCACTGCTAGCAACTCCTGTTGTAATTGCGGCAAATACGAAGGCTGATTACGAGAAGCACGCTCATGGGCAACCAGAATTTGTAATCGCTCTTTGGCTAAAGAGGCCGTATTGGGCTTCGATGATCTGAAATAATCCAAGAGACTCATCACTTACCTCCGAACAGCTTGCCGAACAAGCCTTTCTTCTCTTCCTCAATAAAACGATGCGGTTTGTCTTCCCCAAGATAGCGGGCAACGATATCAGCATAAGCCTGACCTGCATCGCTTTGCTCATCCAGAATTACTGGTGTACCTGAATTGGAGGCGTTCAACACCGATTTTGACTCAGGAATAACACCCAATAAATGCAATGATAAAATTTCCTGTACATCCTCGACACTTAACATTTCTCCCAGCTTGACCCGATCTGGAGAGTAACGTGATAGCAATAAATATTCTTTAATCGGCTCTTCACCCTTTTCGGCACGGCGCGACTTGCTCGATAAAATACCCAGCATACGATCAGAATCACGCACAGACGAGACTTCAGGATTAGTCACCACAAAGGCATCATCGGCAAAATACATAGCTAGCGTAGCCCCTCGTTCAATACCGGCGGGTGAATCACAAACAATGTATTTAAAGTCCTTAGATAGCCCTTCCAAAATTTTGCCGACACCTTCCGTGGACAATGCATCTTTGTCACGTGTTTGTGAAGCAGGCAAAATATAGAGCTGATCACAACGCTTATCTTTGATTAATGCCTGGTTCAGCGTCGCTTCATTATTGATGACGTTGACCAAATCGTAAACCACCCGCCGCTCACAACCCATGATCAAATCCAGGTTGCGCAAACCCACATCAAAATCGATAACTGCGGTTTTATGGCCTCTTTTTGCCAGGCCCATTGCGATAGCCGCACTGGTTGTGGTCTTACCCACACCACCTTTTCCTGACGTTACGACAATAATTCTGGCCAATGTAATTCCTCCGAAAAAAAAGCTTAAATATCTTTAATAATGAGTGTCTGGTTTTCCAGGCTGACTTGCACCGGCTTATGTGCAATTTCTGTATTTAAATCATCGCTGAGCTGATAAATCCCGGCAATAGAGATTAATTCGGCTTGTAGATCGGAACAAAAAATCCGGCTTTCAGTATCGCCTAAAACCCCCGCCAAAGCTCGCCCACGTAATGTACCATAGACATGAATATTGCCTTCGGCCATGATTTCGGCGCCCGCACTGACAGTAGCTGTTACGATTAAATCGCCTTTTGCATAAACTCGTTGCCCAGATCGCACCGGCTGCGTGATCAATTTATTTTCCACGGACTGCTCGGGCAATTCCGCATGCTGTACTTCCGGTACTGCCAAGGTTTTTGTAGTCGGATTATTATTGATTGGCGCATTGGTGCCATGCAGGGAATGCACAGGTAGATTTAATGCCAGTGCAGCATAGTTTTGTTTTTCAGTACCACCGCGGATACCTATAGGTAAAAACTCAAGCTCTCGAATCAACGCAACAAGCGCAGACACGTCAATATCCAACTCCTGATCATTTAATTTTTTCAAATCAATCAGTAATGGAGAGTGCTTAAAAAACTCCGGTGCTTGGGCTACTTTTTCCTGTAACTGATGTTGTATATGCGTTAAATCGGTACTAGCCAACAACAAAACAGGTACTGTCAGCGATGTGCTTTTAAACTCTAAAGCTACTTTTTGCAAAGGAGGAGGACTGATTGACATAGAGTTTTCAAAGAGGATCAACTAATTATGATTGGAAATACTAACATCTTCCGCCGGAAAAAGCATATTTCAACTTAGAGCAGGAACAGGGTTGCCAACCCCAAAAAGGCCATGAATCCAACGACATCGGTCACCGTTGTCAACAATACTCCGCCCGCCAAGGCCGGGTCTATCCCCAGTTTATCTAAAGCAATGGGAATAGTCACGCCGGCAAGCGCGGCACAAACCAAGTTAATCAACATTGCCGAACCTAATAACATGCCCAAATGCAGATCATGAAACCAAATCCCGGCCACGCAGGTCACTACTATGGACCAAAATATGCCATTTGCCAGGCCGACCGAAACCTCTTTGACTAACAATCTCATGGTGTTTCCGGCAGACACCTGCTGTAAGGCCAAACCACGAATGACCAATGTCAGTGTTTGACTACCGGCGATACCCCCCATACTGGCAACAATCGGCATCAACACTGCCAATGCCACAATTTGCTGAATAGTATCTTCAAATAAATCAATCACCCAGGCCGCTAAAAAGGCGGTCATTAAGTTAATCCCTAACCATACCGCGCGGCGCTTGGCACTGGTCATAACCGGTGAAAACATATCATGCTCTTCGGTTAAACCGGCCATTCCCATCAGTGAGTGATCCGCTTCCTCCCTAATCACATCCACTACATCGTCTATGGTAATGCGTCCGATCACTTTGCCATCGTCCGCCACCACGGGCAATGATAACAAGTTGCGCTGTTCAAATAACATCACCACATCTCGACTAGGCATACTATAGATGACGCCTATACTCTGATCATCCATGACATCAGCTACTTTTTTATGCGGATCACTAGCCAAAAATTGACTTAAGGGCAAAACGCCCAGAAACTGTTCATTGCGATCGACAACGATCAGACTATCAGTGCCTGCCGGAATTTTTCCTCGCTTCCTTAAGTAACGCGTCACCACATCCAAGGTGACATCGGCGCGAACTGTAAGTACGTCCTGCGACATTAAGCCGCCTGCGGTGTGCTCACTGTAACGGAGCGTGTTTTCAAAACGACTCCGATTCAGGGTGCCTATAGTTTCAATCACTTGCGATAACAATGGCTCTGGCAACACATGTAACAAATCGACCATGTTGTCAGAACCCAGATTTTCACAGGCCGCAATCAAATCACTACGATCGGTAATCTTCAGCAAACCGCTGCCGACCTCGACATTAACTTCGACCAGAATCTCGCCCATTACGTTCGGAGGAATCACTGCCCAAATTTTCGCGCGCTGTTCTGGCTCCAGGGATTCGAGAATATGTGCTGTTTCGGCTGGATAAAGCGAATGCACCAGATTTCTGATTTCAATCTGAGAGTCTTTTTCCAGGATTTTGCTGACTCTATTCAGTAGTTGTTTGCTGTTTTCTATTGGTAATGATGACATAGTATGCTAATAAAACTTTAGGCGGGCCTGATCGTGCTAACGCAACTCACGATGCCTGACGATGACATTCGGAATTTTGCTCTTAAAATACTGGCTAAGTGCCTCAACCAAAAAAACCGAGCGATGTTGCCCTCCTGTACAGCCTATGGCGATGGTCAAATAACTTCTGTTATCTGACTCAAAGCGAGGAGCCCATCGCTCAATAAATTGACCAATATCCTGCAAAAACTCTTTAACAATTACTTCGTTTTCTAAAAAATCGATTACAGCTTGATCCTTACCATTGAAACCGCGCAATTCCGGCGCCCAGTAGGGATTAGGCAAACTGCGGGCATCAAATACAAAATCCGCATCCAGCGGTATGCCATATTTAAAGCCAAAGGACTGAAATAACATCGATAAACTAGGCTTACCCTTTTCACCTAGGCGATTTTTTAACAAATCCCTTAGCTGATGATAATGCGTAAAACTGGTGTCGATAATAATATCGGCATGTGCAGCCACCGGTCGCAAAACTTGCTGTTCAATATCCAAGGCCTCACGTAAAGGCCTACTCGCAGTTGTCAACGGGTGGCGGCGGCGAGTTTCGCTGTAGCGTTTGAGGATGATATTTTCCTCAGCCTGCATATACACCACTTCGCATTCAATCCCTTTGCTGCGAATAAATTTAAGCTTTTCGGGAAAATCCGCCAGATACTCGGTCTGATTGCGCGCATCAATACCAATTGCGGTTTTTTTATACGTTTCCCTATCTTCCAGCATGACATGGTCAATAAAGTCCTGTAGCAAAGCTACCGGCAAATTGTCGATGCAGTAATAACCGCAATCTTCCAATGTATCCAGAGCAATACTTTTTCCTGAGCCGGATAATCCGCTGATAATGACCAATTTCATAAAATACCTGAATTAGAGCGAAATTAAATTTCGCTCTAATTAATAAGCCTTGCTGTTTAACGATGTTCTTGTGATTTTTCTTTGTGCTTGACGACCTGTCTATCCAACTTATCAATCATGTTGTCGATAGCTACATACATATCTGCCTGGGTGTCATCAGCATAGAGCTTAGCGCCACTGATTTGCACGGTCGCTTCTGCTTTTTGCTCTAACTTTTCAACCGTCAAAATAACGTGAACATCCACCACATTATCGAAATGACGTTTCAATTTGCTGAATTTGTCCTCTACGTGGGCTTTCAATGCCTCGGTGACTTCTACGTGATGGCCTGTGATACTGACTTGCATGGAAATACTCCTGTTTATAAAAAATGTGCTTCCCGATTAAATTATATGTGCCTTTTCCGCTGGCTAGTTGAAGGAATTGACATCGCTTCGCGGTACTTCGCAATAGTGCGTCGCGCGACGTTGATTCCTTTCTCATTCAATAAGTCTGATATTTTACTATCGCTTAATGGCTTAGCAGGATTTTCATTACCCACCAACTCTTTTATCAGTGCTCTGATTGCCGTAGCAGAACACTCGCCTCCTCCGTCGGTACTAACATGACTGGAGAAGAAATATTTAAATTCGATTACACCCTGCGGGGTGTGCATGTATTTTTGCGTGGTAACCCTGGAAATGGTCGACTCGTGCAAACTCAGCTCTTCAGCAATATCCCGCAATACCATGGCTTTCATCGCAATCGGTCCGTGATCGAAAAACTCGCCTTGCTTTTCAACAATACTGGTAGCCACTCGCAGCAAGGTATCGTTACGACTATGCAAGCTTTTGATAAACCATCGTGCTTCTTGCAAATGACTTTTCATGCTGACATTATCTTGGCTATTGTCAGCTCGCTTGATCATACCCGAATAAAACGGGTTGACACGTAACTTGGGTGCAATATCAGGATTCAGTGTCACCTGCCATTGGTCTTTGACTTTGCTGACAAACACATCCGGCACCACATATTCCACATCCATTTCCTGTAAGCGCGCACCTGGCTTAGGATCCAGGCTTCTGATCAAAGCTAATACGGCCGTCAACTGCTCTTCGCTAAAACCGACTCGTTTCATCAGTCGCGCTTGATCGCAACTGGTTAACAGCTCTAAATGTCGACAGACAAAATCCACTGCATCATCTAAAAAAGCCGTTTCCTTAGGTAATTGTAACAATTGCAAACGTAAACAATCCGCTAAATCCAATGCGCCCACGCCAACCGGATCGAAATTCTGAATCATATGCAACACAGCCTGCACTTCATCCATTTCCAAATCTTCCAGCTGCTCCAATAAACCTTGGTGGATATCATTCAGATCACTGGATACATAACCATCCTCATTAATGGCATCGATGATGGCCACGGCGATCGCATAATCGCGTTCCGAGACATGAGTCAATTCCAGCTGCCAGATTAAATGATCCTGCAAAGTTAGCGTTTTACCACGGAAACTTTCAAATTCAGTGCTGTCGCCGGAATTATCTCCAGCCGGCAAAGAGCTTTCGTAAACGTCATCCCAGCTGACATCGACCGGTAATTCGTCCGGCATATCTGTTTGCGAGCCTTCACTGGTGACTTGGTCATTGTTATCGGCCTTTTTTTCCCGATATTCCAAGGTCGGCAATTCATCTTCTTCAACCTCCAACATCATGTTGGATTCCAGTGCTTGCTGGATTTCCTGCTGTAAATCCAGTGTCGACATTTGCAACAGCTTGATCGCCTGCTGTAACTGCGGCGTCATGGTTAGACTTTGACCAATTCGTAGCTGTAAAGATTGCTTCATTAGGAATTCGACTCTATAAACTAAATTTGTCGCCCAGATACACTCGGCGAACTTCTTCATTATCGACGAGTTGTTGCGACTGCCCTTCCGCAATGACTTGTCCAGAATTGAGAATATACGCTCGATCGCATATTTCCAGCGTTTCCCGGACCTTATGTTCGGTAATCAAGATACCAATCCCCCGGTCTTTCAAATGCGCAATGATTTTTTGCAAATCCAGCACCGAAATCGGATCAACCCCAGCAAAAGGCTCATCCAGCAAAATAAATTGCGGATCAGACGCCAAAGCCCGAGCAATTTCCACCCGTCGGCGTTCACCGCCTGACAATCCCAGCGCAAGCTGATTTCGCAAATGACTGATACCAAACTCACCGAGCAACTCATCAATCAGTAATTCGATCTGTCCATCTGTTAGCTCAGCCCGAATCTGTAACACCGCACGCAAATTATCGGCCACGCTTAACTTGCGAAATACCGATGCTTCCTGGGCCAAATATCCAATACCCAATCGCGCCCTTCGATGCATTGGATGATGCGTAATACGCTGATCATCCAGATAAATTTCCCCAGCATCCGCCTTTATCAGCCCTACCATCATGTAAAAGCTGGTGGTTTTTCCGGCGCCATTAGGTCCCAACAGCCCCACCACTTCGCCGGTGTTGACATGCAGACTCACACCATCAACCACATTACGCCGGTTATAGCTTTTGTAAAGTTGCTCAGCAATCAATCGCGCCATATTTAGTACGCCTATTTCGCCTTCGGCTTAATAACCGAATGTACTCGCATACCATCGGATCTTTTCTCGCCGGCTTTCAGCAAAGAGTTTTTAGTATCGTACTCGATATATTCACTGGATTGCTTAGCCTCGCCTTGCCAAACCGAAGCTTTCTTCATAAAAATCAATAGATTTTTATCTGGGTAAAATTCGTTAATCAAGCCCTCGCCATACATTTTATCCTTACCTTCCCCCGGTAATTGTTCAAATTTGGAAGGCCTGCCGGTGGACACCAATTTGATGATATCTCCATCTTTCAAATACACCACCAGCTTGTCACCATCAATTTTGATGGTGCCTTGGGTGGCTGTCACATTACCCGTATAAGTACTGATCTGTGCATTTTCGTCGTAAACGGCGCTATCAGACTCGATATAAACGGGCTGTTCGGAATCAGATTCCAACGCAAACGCAGCCTGTACACAAAACAATAAACCCCAACCGATAAAATTAATTAATTTCATAACGCCCTTTAACCTTGGACAATAACTTCAAGTGAATTGGCTTCGCAAAAGTAATTTCCATACCGGTTCCAGATGTTTGATTGGGCGGACTAACCAGATCGGCCCAAGCAGATGTTTCCGCATAATTAATTGACAATTTAACCCGCAAATCAGATGTCGTCACCTTCAGGGCAGATGAATTTGCAGAAGCTTCTCGACTAATCACCGCATGTCCATTTAATTGTAGATTATCACCATCGGCAGCCATGATGCCGCTATCGGATTTAATCACCCAGGGCGCTGTATCAGGGTTATACAAGGTCATCACCGGCTGCAGCAAATGCGTTGAACCATCTGTTTTGAAGTGCTCCATTTTATCGGCCCACAATTCACTTTTCGCTACGCCATTCTGATCCATTTCTTTTTTGTAATAACCCGTGCTAAAAAAGTCAGGACTATTTTCCGCCACTTTTAGTTCGGCTTTACGCTGTTCATAAAGTTGCTGTAACCACCAAGAAAATAAAGCTGCAGCCGTTACATAAAAATAAAACTGATATTTATCCCAAAAACTCATAAATAAGTTTGCAGCATTGCATCAAAAGTACCCTGTACCTGCATGATCAAGTCACACACTTCGCGCACAGCACCTTGCCCCCCGGCGATCTGTGTACACCAATCAGCACGCTGTTTAACCGCAAAATGCGCATCGGCAACCGCCACCCCAAACCCGGCTTGTACCATGATAGGCAAATCCAACACATCATCACCGACATGTGCGACTTGCTTCGGGCTTAAGTTTAGATGTTGCAAGATTTCAGTAAAAGCCGCCCGTTTATTCTCATGTCCTTGATAAACCAGCTGAACACCCAGCGTTTGCATTCTAATGGCCACAGAATTAGATTTTCGACCGGAAATAACCGCCACTTCCACACCGGATTGACGCAACAGCTTGATGCCATGTCCGTCACGTGCATGAAAACACTTATATTCCTTACCATTATCATCAAAAAACAACCGTCCATCGGTTAAAACCCCGTCCACATCCAGAATCAGCAATTTTAATTGCTTAACTTTTTCTAATTGTACCTGGGTCAAATTCAACATAACGTTCCTTAAACAATGCCTGCCCGCAGCAAATCATGCATATTCAATGCACCTTGCAAATTTTTATTTTCATCCACGACCAACAAGGCATTAATTTTTTTCGTTTCCATAATCTGCATCGCTTCGGCTGCCAAGATATCAGCCTGAATGACAGTACAGGGCCGGGTCATAACGTCTGCAACCGGCGTGAGATGCACATCCAGACTTTTTTCCAACATGCGCCGCAAATCACCATCGGTAAAAACCCCTATCACATGCCCGTTGTGATCAACCACGGCAGTCATGCCTAATTTTTTTTCAGTCATTTCCAATAACGCTTCACTGACGAGTACGGAATCAAACACTCTCGGCACCTCGACGCCTTGGTGCATGATGTCACTCACCTGTAGCAATAAACGTCTACCTAAACTACCGCCGGGGTGAGATAACGCAAAGTCATCACGGGTAAAACCTCTTTTTTGTAACAAAGAAATCGCCAAGGCATCCCCCATCACCAATGCCGCCGTAGTACTGGAAGTCGGGGCCAAACCCAACGGACAGGCCTCCTGTTCGACCTTCACATCAATGTGAGCGGTGGATAGTTTAGCCAATGTCGACTTAGAATTACCGGTCATAGCAATCAAGGGAACCCCAAGCCGCTTAATAATAGGCAAAATTGTCAATATTTCTTCGGTATTACCGGAGTTGGACAAAGCCAACACTACATCCTGACGGGTAATCATACCCAGATCACCATGACTGGCTTCAGCTGGATGCACAAAAAAAGCCGGCGTCCCGGTACTCGCCAGCGTCGCGGCAATTTTACCCGCAATATGTCCGGATTTACCCATGCCAATAACAACAACCCGGCCCTTGCAATCCAGCAATAAATGACAGGCCATGACAAACTGGTCATCAATACGATCGGCCAACTTGGCAACTGCTTGCATTTCGGTGTTGATTACCGCTACCGCCAATGCACGAATATCCTGATCACGTATCAAACCCATTACCCGTAACCCGCATCAAAAAGGTACCATTATTGCATGTTATTAAGCACGTTTTCACCCCAAGTCATTGACTTATTCTCAATGCCTCATACAAAATAGCAGACTTAAATCAAAAAATTCTTGTATTCTCGGTAGATGCCCAATAGCGCCAGCTCAAAAAACAACATTGTCACCATTAAAAACCTGACCTTTTTCCGAGGTAGCAGGAAAATTTTCGATGACATCAGCCTATCCATTCCACGAGGCAAAGTTACAGCCATCATGGGCCCAAGTGGCACAGGAAAAACCACACTATTAAAACTGATTGGTGGCCAACTTTACCCGAATGCTGGACAAATACGGGTGGATGGCCATAACGTCCATCGCCTTAAAACCAAAGATCTTTATACCCTGCGTAAACGAATGGGCATGCTATTTCAAAGCGGTGCCTTGCTGACCGACATGAATGTTTTTGACAATGTGGCGTTTCCATTACGCGAACATACTCATCTACCGGAATCGATGATACGCAGCCTGGTGCTAATGAAATTACATGCGGTGGGTTTACGAGGCGCTCGTGATCTTATGCCGAGCGAGTTATCCGGCGGCATGGCCAGACGAGTTGCCCTGGCCCGCGCCATTGCACTGGATCCGCTGATGATCATGTATGACGAACCCTTTACCGGTCAGGACCCAATTTCCATGGGTGCGTTGGCGCACTTGATTAAATCACTCAATACCACTTTGCAACTAACCAGCATTATCGTTTCGCACGATGTGCATGAAACAGCAGCCATCGCTGATTACATTTACGTTATATCAGACGGTAAAATCGTTGGCCAAGGTACTCCGCAAGAGTTGGAAAAATCCGACTCAGCCTGGGTACAACAGTTTATGCACGGCGATGCCGATGGCCCGGTGCATTTTCATTATCCAGCTATCGACTACCTCGACGACTTGTTGACTTCCAAATAACCCGGACCAATCATGTTTGAATTTTTAGAACATCTAGGGAAAGACACTCGCAACAGCTTCGCTAAATTGGGCCGTGCAACGTTTTTCCTGATCCATACACTGACCGGGATTGGCGAAGTTTTGCCACGACCCAGCTTATTGATGAAACAAATGTATTCAGTGGGCGTGTTGTCTTTTTTAATTATCGCCATTTCCGGCCTGTTCGTCGGCATGGTATTAGGCCTTCAGGGCTTTTATATTTTGTCTGATTTTGGCGCTGAAGAATCGCTAGGCTTAATGGTTGCAGCCTCCCTGGTAAGAGAACTGGGGCCAGTGGTATCTGCGCTCTTGTTTGCCGGCCGCGCCGGTTCTGCGTTGACCGCTGAAATTGGATTAATGAAAGCAACAGAACAGCTGTCCGGCATGGAAATGATGGCAGTAGACCCGATTAACCGCATTATTTCACCGCGCTTTTTGGCTGGCATCATTTCCATGCCGTTATTGGCAGCCATCTTCAGCGCCGTTGGCGTCATCGGCGGTCACTTGGTGGGCGTAGGTATGTTAGGCGTTGACGACGGTGCCTTCTGGGCACAAATGCAATCAGGTCTCGACTTCAAGGAAGACATTATCAACGGCATCATCAAAAGCATCGTATTCGGTTTTGTGGTGTCCTGGATTGCACTGTTCGAAGGTTACGACACCATTCCCACTTCCGAAGGCGTCAGCCGAGCCACCACCCGCACCGTGGTCAATTCGGCATTTTCGATTCTTGGACTCGATTTTATTTTAACCGCTCTCATGTTTGGAGACATTTAACATGCAGCATTCAAAAACGCAGGACACAATGGTCGGACTTTTTGTCGCCATCGGCATTGCTGCCCTGTTTTTCATGGCCCTACAAATCAGCAACCTCGGTTCTTATAGTAGTGGCGACAGCTACACGATCAGCGCCAACTTCCAAAACGCTGGAGGGTTGAAAGTCAAATCACCGGTGTCGGTAGCTGGTGTAAAAATTGGCCGGGTCTCTTCAATCAGCTTAAACAAAGAATCGCACGAAGCTGTGGTAGAAATGCGTATTGAAGCTCAATACGACAACCTGCCTGACGATTCAGGCGCCAGCATTTATACCGCGGGCTTGTTGGGGGAACAATACATTAGTATCGATCCTGGCTCTTCTGAGGACTATCTGCAGGATAAAAGCAAAATTGACATCACCAGCTCGGCAATTGTGCTGGAAGAAATGATCGGAAAATTCATGCTGAATAAAGCAGAAGGCAAATAATGGCTAGATTGACCTTGGTAGAGCAATCACCCGGATATTTCACTGTAGAAGGCGACTTAACCTTTGCCAGTATCGACCAACAATCCCTACAGTCTTTTAAATCACTGAAGGGTATCGATACCATTTGCATCGATTTAGCAAAGGCCGGCACCACCGACAGCGCAGGCTTGGCTTTGATGATCGAATGGATTAAACAAAGCCGTTTGATACGCGCTCAACTCAGATTCAAAAACATCCCAGATCAACTTTTAGCGCTCGCCAAACTGAGCGGTTTTGACGAAACTGAATATTACTCCGGCAGTGCATCGAGCACAGCCCCTAACAATGTAAACGATATCCATGGATAAATTACTGATTACCGGCGGCGGGCCGCTTAACGGCGAACTGCGCATTTCCGGTGCCAAAAATGCTGCCCTGCCGATTCTGGCTGCGACTTTATTGTCTGACTGCCCGGTTAGCATAGGCAACGTCCCACACTTGCACGACATCACCACCACTCTGGAACTCCTGGGTCAAATGGGTGTGAGCCTGATGGTCGACGAAAAAATGAACGTCGAAGTCGACTCCAACACGATAGACAAATACGAAGCGCCTTACGATTTGGTAAAAACCATGCGTGCCTCCATTTTGGTGCTTGGCCCCTTACTGGCGCGTTATGGCGAAGCTCACGTTGCCTTACCCGGTGGCTGCGCGATCGGCACACGGCCGGTAGACATTCATATCGACTCCCTGATTAAAATGGGTGCCGACATTCAAGTAGAGGCTGGCTACATTCACGCCAAAGCCAAGCGCTTGAAAGGCTGCCATCTGGTGCTGGACAAAATCACGGTAACCGGCACCGAAAATATTTTAATGGCAGCCACGCTGACAGAAGGCGTCACCATTATCGAAAATGCCGCTAAAGAGCCTGAAGTATCGGATTTAGCTCATTTCCTCAACAAAATGGGCGCCAAAATCAGTGGTATCGGCACCGACATCCTGACCATTGAAGGGGTGGAAAAACTGGGTAAACCCGGTTTGCATTACGATATTCTGCCGGACCGCATTGAAACCGGCACCTACTTGGTTGCCGGCGCCATCACTCGTGGCCGGGTCAAATTAAAAAATACCGACCCCAAAACACTGGATGCCGTTTTCGTCAAAATGATAGA
>Ga0172380_10005873_pt1 | contig 14594 bp, 7 predicted proteins | sample Leawe162metaG_FD_119747 | JGI IMG/M metagenome (GOLD analysis project Ga0172380, IMG submission 119747) | Leachate microbial communities from a municipal landfill in Southern Ontario, Canada - Leachate well 162 metaG | ecosystem: Engineered > Solid waste > Landfill > Unclassified | place...
CGCACAAAACGAAAACCCGGGTGCCCCCCTAAAAGCCGCAAACGGTCTTCCTTGAGGCGCACATCGTAGTAGTCGTTCAGGTTGTCCAGGCCGACTACCTCGGCGCCTTGCTCCAGCAGGCGCTGAGCCAGGTGGAAACCGATGAAGCCCGCCGTGCCGGTGACCAGTATTTTGTTTAACGTGCCAGTTTCCATGTCAGGGTTCCGTGAAAAAATCCAATGTTGAGGATTCGAGGTTGAGTTTGTGCGCATCTTGCGTGAGGCCGGGTTAAGGTCCGTTATTCACAAAAACGCGACGAAACAGCAATATATTCCAAGTATTATTAAATTTCCAGGCCATATTCCGCCCGATGCCTCGGCAAGGGTCAAATGCAAGGGATTCCAATTGTGCGAGCAGATATCTTATCATATAATGCCGCTCGCTATGATCCTGAAAAACCTCAGGAATATCCTGCTGGGTCTGTTGATCATCCTGGGCATCCTTGGCTCGAGCTGTAGCAGGGCTACTTCATCGAGTCCGCATGCCCGGCATGGTGTCCTAGATCTAAGAGGCTGAGATGGGCAGCAACCTGGCCGAGGTGCCGGGCACCCGCACCAGCATCGGCGGCCTGGTTCTCGATACGCTGAACAGTTACCTCTACTGCTATTTTCCATTCGGCAACGGATGGTACAGCTTAAGCATCTCGACGGTGCGGCGCCATGCGTCGCGGTCGTCGTCGTGACGATAGGCACCGGCAGGTTCTCCTTTGGCGCCAGTTTGCAGTAATCTGAGAGCGCTTAGTTTGAGCGAATAGCTGGCCGCTGAGCCGGCAGCGTCAGCGAGACAGCTCTTGCGGCGGCGTGTAATGTCTTGTTTTTTTGAAGTAATTTCTCTGCACGGGAAATAGTTTCAGCAAAATAATCATCTTCGTTTCGTCCTGCTATAACACTCCCCAAAATATACGCATTGTATGATAGTCAGTAAAATAGTTTTCATAGAATGTGTTTAATATGCACCGACTGCCGAATCACCTCACTGCGGATTACAACGTATCTGGAATGTGGCGAAAACCGGTCAGCGGCAGTGCCGGCATCTGCACGGATCAGAGTTTCGGGAAGTATTTGCAAATTTCTTAATTAACGTAGCCTTTGTATACAAATTTTGATATAAGCAGAATTCGTGGAGGGCCGGACCCGATGGAAGAGAACCCCTAAAAAGCGGCGCGCATTCCCCCTGCATGCTTTAATTAAATATAGTTGTATTGATATATGTTAGTGATTGATTTTTTAATAATTCCCTCTAAACAAGCCAAGGCTGTATTGGAGGGAATGCGCATACAAAAATTCAAGGAGGATTCCCATGGAGTTTCACGCAATTATTCGCAAAAAAGCTGTTTCAACCGCTATCGCACTGTTGTTGGCGGTTGTTGCCACAATGGCCGGGCCATCGGGCGCCCGGGCCGGCACGGAACCCTATCTGGGCGAAATCATGCTGTTTGCAGGCACGTACTGCCCTAGCGGGTATGCGGAGTGCAATGGTGCATTGTTGCCTATTGCACAGTACCAGGTCTTGTTTGCAATCATCGGCACCACCTACGGGGGGGATGGACTAACCACCTTTGCCATGCCCGATCTGCGCGGCCGGGTGCCCATCGGTTGGGGTCAAGGCCCCGGGCTTTCCTACCACACCCAAGGCCAACCCGGCGGCACTGAAAGCGAAGCCCTGACCATACTCCAGATGCCGGCGCACAGTCACTCCGTAACCATTAGCCTGCCCGCCTCATCAACGGCCGCCACCAAGGGAACGCCGGAGAACAATATCCCGGCAGTGCCCGAGAGAAGCGTTGCGGCCTACACCGATGCCTCTGCCGACAAGGCCATGCGCTCGCCCACGGCAACAGTCGGACCTGCCGGCAACAACCTGCCCCACAACAACATGCAGCCCTACCTGACGTTGCGCTACTGTATCGCTACGGTAGGTATTTTCCCTTCCAGGCCATAGTGTTTGCAACACAAATTCCGGTAGAGACGCGCCGCTGGCGCGTCTGACGTACCAGCGTCAAGCCCGCATTGTCGGACAGGAGAGGAATGAGTTATGGTGACACGTACTTGTGGGACTGGGGTGAAAGCGGGGTGGTTGTGCCTGCTGCTGGCTGTCCTGGTCATGTTTTCGGCACTGCCGGCGGCAGCTTCGTCCAGCGGGATCTACGTTTCGACCGCGGACAGCCTGGGTGGCAGCGCCAACAGGGTTATCAGGGTCGCCTTCGGCGATTACTCCACCACCGGGGTCTATCAGGGATCAGGCGTCAATAAGCCCTATGCCGTGGCACTTGACTCCGCAGCGGCCACGGTGTTCACGGTGCTCAACGACGCAGCCGGCCAGAGGGTCGTTGCCATGGACCTGAACAATGGCGGCACGGCTGCCATTGCCGCCACCGAAACCAGCGGCCCGGGCCGCTCCATCTCCGGACTGGCCCTTGACCTGACCGACAAGTCCGTCTACTTTGCCACGGCTGCCTCCCTGGTGGCCACGGACAACAAGATCCAGCGGGTGAATTATGACGGCACCGGCCTGACGACCGTTTACAGCAGCGGCGGCACCAGCCGCAAACCCATGGACCTGGCCGTTGATCACGGCAACGGCAAGCTGTTCATCGTCTTCAGCGACGGCGCGGCAAGCTGGATTGCCGTGGCCGGGCTGGACGGCAGCAACCTGGCCGAGGTGCCGGGCACCCGCACCAGCAGCGGCGGCATCACCATCGGCGGCCTGGTTCTCGATACCCTGAACAGTTACCTCTACTACACGGTTGCCGGCAGCCTGGCATCGGAAAACAACAGGATCTATCGCTGCACGTATGGCGGCAGCGACCTGAAGCTGCTCTATAGCGGCAACCTCTACGACAAACCCTCATTCCTGGCCCTTGACCAGAGTAACAACATCTATGCCGCCTTTACCGGCAGCGGCTACCAGGTGGTGAAATCGGCCAGCCTGGCCAATACTGCCAGCATGGTCTGGACCCCGGTGCCCAACACCCTGGTTTCGGCTGTGGGCGTCTCCATCACCGGCATTGCTGCTCCGGCAGCCCAGCTGAGCGCGACCTCCGGCGCGGCAAGCGCCGTCTCCACTACGGCAGCCACCCTCAACGGCACGGTCAACGCCAATGGCACCAGCGCCGCGGTCAGCTTTGAATACGGCGCGGACACCAATTACGGCACCTCCATCACGGCCACTCCGAGCACGGTTACCGGAACCACGGAGACAACGGTCTCGGCAACCATCTCCAATCTGGCGTGCAATGCCCCCTATCACTTCCGGGTCAAGGCGGAGGGCGGCTCCGGCACGGTCTTCGGGAGCGACCAGAGCTTCACCACCAGCGCCTGTCCTACCTATACCGTCACCTACGACGGTAACGGCAGCACCGGCGGCAGCGTGCCGAGCGACAGCAGCGCCTATCTGTTCAACGCATCGGTCACCGTATTGGGCAATACCGGCGCCCTGGAGAGGACCGGCTATACCTTTGCCGGCTGGAACACGCTGGCGAACGGCAGCGGTACGGCCTACGCCGTTGCCGCAACCTTCAGTATCGTGGGCAATGCCACCCTCTATGCCCAATGGACGCTGGACACCTGCATTACAGGGCCATCGGGCTTGGTTTCCTGGTGGAAAGGGGAAGGGAATGCCGCTGATGCGGTGGGTGGCAACAATGGGACGATCCATGACATCGCCACTGTCAAGGAAGGGAATACGGCCACCGCTTCATGCAGCAACGGGGCGGTGATCACCTCGTACAGCTCACTCTACGGGGCCGGTTCCACCATGATAAGCTGCGGCAGTTGCACGATCGGCGCCGCCAGTTGCAGTGTTACCTTCAACAACACAAACTGCACGGATCCGGTGGTGGGTACCCCCAAAACCGGCACACTGAATCTGGTGTGTGTGGCCCCCGACAGTACCGGCTTTGTTGCTGGAAAAGCAGGCAAGGCCCTGGCATTTGACGGCATTGGCGATTACGTGGCCCAGGGCGCAACCTACAAGGGCTCTGTTGCCGGCACGAGCAGCAGCTCTTTTACCATGGAGTTCTGGGCCAAACCAACGGCAACAATTACGAATATGCCCCTGACCCAGACAACATCCGGTTATGCCGGCGTGTCCGGGCAGCGATATGCCATCTTCCCGGAGAACCTGAACAACACGTCCGAAGCCGGCGTGGGAATCTCGGTCGGCACCAACGGTATCGTGGTCGTGGAACACTCCTATGACTATGCGCCCGCGCCTCTCGTGTATCCCCTGGCGGCCGGGGATATCCCGGCGGACGGCTGGCTGCACATCGCCCTGATCTATGAGAATCTTACCCCGAAGCTGTATGTGAACGGCGTGTTGAAGCAGACCGGGTTGAGCAGCGGCAAGACGGTGTATCCATCGAGCGCCTTCGGCGAGGCTGGCCTGGGGTTTGGATATTATCAAGGGTATCTCGATGAGGTCCACATTTTCAACCGCGCCCTGACCGCCGCGGAGATCCAGGGGATCTACACCGCCGCCAGCGCCGGCTTGTGCGTGCCGCCTCTACCCACGGTCACCGCTGTCTCACCGTCGAGTGGAACAGCGGATGGCGGAACCCTGGTCACCATCACCGGCACCGGTTTCATCGGGGCCACCAGCGTTATGTTCGGCAGCACCAGTGCCACCACATACACCGTTGACTCCGACACCCAAATCACCGTGGTTTCCCCGGCCGCTGCTGCGGGCACGGTCCACATCACCGTTACCACGCCGGGCGGCACCAGTGCCGCCGTAAGCGCCGACCAGTTTACCTACATCGTTGTGCCCACGATTGTCGTCCCATTTGCGCCTCTTGGTGCCGACAATAGCGCGGGGACCGGGTTTGCCACCCTGGGCACCATGTTCAAAGCCAGCAATGGCACATTTTACGATGCTGGCTATGTCACGCCCAACGCCACCGTTCCGGATACGTTTATTGCAAACATCAAGGCGGAAGGGGGAGCTGCCTGCAAGACCTTCACCTTCAGGGACATCACCTTCGGCTCCTACTTCGACAACCTGTTTTTCGGCATGCTGCAAATTACCCTGTACGACATAAACGGTGTTCAGATCGGCAATCCCATAACTTTTCAGATGAGCGGCGATGACACCACCTACCATTATATTAACGGCGCCACCCTCAGCTCCATCTATGCCCGGCCGCCGTGGTCGGTTGATAACGTTGCCTCCATGGAGATCGTGTTCAACCTGTTTGGGATCGACGGTGAACCTTATCCCGCAACGGCCCAGAGCACCTATTTTGATTCCATTACCATTGCCAATGTCGTAACCGCTCCGCTCCCCACTGTTACCGCTATCTCTCCGTCAAGTGGGCCAGCTGCCGGCGGGACCCAGGTGATCATCACCGGCACCGGCTTTACCGGGGGCACGGCCGTGAAGTTTGCCGACAAAGATGCCGCCAGCTTCACCGTTGATTCCGCCACCCAAATAACGGCAGTATCCCCGGCCAATGTCGTTGGACTGATCGCCGATATCACTGTCACCACGCCGGGCGGCACCAGCGCCACCGTAAGTGCCGACCGTTTTACCTATACCCAGGCTCAGGCCATAAACTTCACCACCAGCACCTCCTACGCCACTCTGGCAACCGCCCTTGCGGAAGCGCTGGCCGGTGCGGAGATCCGGGCGTACGAATCGCAGTTTGACGGTTACTTCATCCTGGACAAGGGCATAGCCCTGAAAGGTGGCTACGACGCCACCTTCCTGGTCAGCGGCACCACTCCGACCACCCTGAACGGCAGCCTGACGGTGCGGAGCGGCGCCTCGACTATCAAATCCGTGGAGGTAAAAGGGAAACTGGCGGTGCAGGGAGGGAGCCTGCGGGCAAACAATGTCAAGGTGCAGCCCTAGCCGATGGCTGCAATAACCAAAAACCGCTCGTCATCCGGGCGGTTTGGCACAATTGCCAGCAGTGGCGTTACCTCAGCCGCTGCCTTGCAAAAAGGGGCCTGGACCCATGTTGCGGCCACCGGCAAACAATGATGTCGGGGACAGCACGGGTACCCAATTTCGCGTTCTCTATGTCTCTGTAAAGAACTGTCACTAACCTCTACGCAACACCATGAAGGGCGGTTCCTGGATGAGACGATTTACTCTGATGGCAGTAATGCTGCTGATGACGCTGTGTTTCCAAAGCAGCCCGGCTTGGTCAAACCGTTTAGTTGACCTGGACGACGGAACAGTAGTTGATACCGTCAGCAGTTTAAGGTGGTTGAAAAATGCCAATTGCACTGATCCGGCAGGTGGGATTGTCAAGGCCACTGGATATCTGGTTTGGGATAATGCACAGACCTGGAGCAATAACCTGACTACCGGCCTGTGCGGCTTGAGTGATGGTTCGGCTGTCGGCGACTGGCACCTGCCAACCATAGATGAGTTACGTATTTTTACCGATGCCGACTGGCGCTATTACACGCTCAATGCATTCGGGTTTACTAACGTCCAGGCTAACTACTACTGGTCTTCCAGTACCGACGCTTACGACGCAGGCTACGCCTTGGTCGTGGACATGAGCAGCGGCGACGTGGGCTCCGGCAGTAAGACCTACAACCACTACGTTTGGCCGGTTCGTGCCGGACAGTTCTGGTCATTGGGCTCTTTGGTTGTTTTGGGGGCAGTTGATTTTGGCAGCCTGCCTGTTGGCTCTGTTTTACCCGGCCATCAATTTACCCTGAAAAACAGAGGCACGACCACGCAGTCAGTTACGTCAATGGCGCTGGGGGGGGGCAATCCCACCCTGTTTGCCCTGGCCACCGGTGGCAGTTCACCCTGTAGCAGCCTGACTCCAACCCTGGCTGCCGGGGCAAGCTGTACGGTAATGGTCAGTGCCAAGACCACAACTCTCGGCAGTAACAGTGCCAACCTGACCATTACCACAACTGACGGCAGTGCAAACATTCCGCTGACCGCCACCATTCTACCCCTTACCGTCACCTATAACGGAAATGGCAACAGCAGCGGCAGTGTGCCAAGCGATACTACTGCCTATGCGTTTAATGCAGCGGTCACGGTTCTGGATAACAGCGGCGCACTGGCAAAAACCGGTTACGCCTTTAACGGCTGGAACACGACGGCTGATGGCAGCGGCACCAGCTACCAGACCGGTGCAACCTTTGTTGTTGCCACGCCTGTTATTCTGTATGCCGTCTGGGCGGCCCCCATTGCGCCGCCATCGGGGCTGGTCAGTTGGTGGCGGGGTGAAGGTGGCGGCATTGACGCTGCTGGCGGTCTTGACGGAATAGCAACTTCAAGCATGGCCTATGCCGCTGGAAAGGTTGGGCAGGCGTTCAGTTTGAACGGTTCGACCGCATCCATTGCCGTGCCTGACAATGCAAAACTGAATTTCGGGACACATGAGTTTTCCATTGCAGCCTGGATCAAGACAACCGATACCCGCATCTGGCAACGCCTTGTGACCAAGCGTGATCCCACTGGTTACAACTACTGGTATTCACTGGTTCTCAACAGCGGTAAGGTCACCTTTGAAGTTGCCGGTAGTGGCACTAATGTCTCATCCACCGTTTCTGTTGCTGATGGAATGTGGCATCATATAGCCGTAACCAGAGATCCGGCCACGGTCTCTCCCCGAAAATATCACCTGTATATTGACGGCATTGAAAATGTCACCCTGGCTGATAGTGGCTTGAATCTGGACAATACCGCTCCATTGGAGATCGGTAAATTCTCTACGGAATCATACGGCGGCATCTACTCCGGCCTGATCGACGAAATCCAGTTGTTTAACCGAGGTCTGACCGCTGCCGAAATCAAGAGCATCTACAATGCCGGCAGCGCCGGCCTGGCACCGGTTCCCGCCGTTACCGTCATCTCCCCCTCCAGCGGCCCGGCAACCGGAAATACGCAGGTCGTCATTACCGGCACAAACCTGGCCAGTGCCATTGCGGTGAAATTCGGCAATAACGCAGCCACCGGTTTTACCGTTAATTCCGATACTCAGATTACCGCTGTTAGCCCTTTCTCTTCCAGCGGCACGGTTGATGTCACCGTCACCATACTTGGCGGGACCAGTGCAACCAGCAGTGCGGATCAATTTATCTACACCATGGTTGATCAGGCCATTACCTTTGGCACGGCCCCAACCATTGCAGTGGGTGGGAATGGTGTTGTCAGCGCAACGGTCAGTTCCGGGCTTGCCGTAACCTTCAGCTCCCAGACTCCCGCTATCTGCAGCATCAGCAACACAACCGTCACCGGTGCTGCGCAGGGGGGCTGCATCATCAAGGCCAGTCAGGCGGGTAACGCAACCAATAACCCGGTTGAACAGACCCAGAGATTCACCATCACTGCCGCTGTCGCCGCCACGGCCACCACTACTGCTGCCACGGCCATTACCATAAGTGGTGCCACCCTTAATGCCACGGTTAATGCCAATTACAGCAGCGCTCTGGTCAGCTTTGAATATGGCTCCACCACCGCCTATGGCAGCACAACAACCGCCAGCCCGAGCCCGGTCAGCGGCGGCACCCCAACCTCCATCACTGCGGTCATCACCGCTCTTACTTCTGCCTCCATCTACCACTTTCGGGTCAAGGCGGTGAATACAGTGACTGGTACGGTCTATGGCGAAGACCGTACCTTTACTACGTTACTGCCCCGTTTTGTAGATCTGAATGACGGCACCATGCTGGATACTAACAACAGCCTGCGCTGGCTGCAAAACGCCAACTGTACTGATGCCGCTGGAGGGATTGCGAAAGCTGATGGATATCTGTTTTGGACCGATGCACAGACCTGGAGCAGCAGTCTGGCATCACCTACGTGTGCTTTGAGCGATGGATCGAAAGCCGGTGACTGGCACCTGCCAACCATTGATGAACTGCAAACTCCGGTTGCTGCCCCTGATAACTACCGTTATGACACCCTCAATGCAGCAGGATTTAGCAATGTCCAGGCTAACTACTGGTCCTCCAGTACCTATGTCTTCGACACGTTCCCCTGTGCCTGGTACGTGGACATGGGCGGTGGCTTCGTGAACTACACCCTTAGGGGTGCCAGCCTCTACGTTTGGCCTGTTCGTGGTGGACAGTATTGGTCATTAGGTCCTTTGATTGTTTTGGGAACGGTTGATTTTGGCAGCCAGTCAATCGGATCTGCTGCGTCCGGCCACCAGTTTATCGTGAAAAATACCGCTGCAACCGCGCAGCCTGTTTCGGGCATTGCCCTGAACGGCACCGATGCCAATCAGTTTAGCGTGGCAACCGGCGGCAGCGCGCCCTGCGCCACTCTTACCCCGAACCTGGCAGCCGGGGCAAGCTGTACCGTGATGGTGAGCGCCGCTCCAACATCAAGCGGTGCTAAAACCGCCAACCTGACGGTCACTACGGCGACTGGCAGCACAGCTATTCCGCTGACCGTCACTGCCATTTATTCTGTTCCAGCGATCAGCGCCGTTTCACCGTCCAGCGGCTTTGCCAGCGGAGGAACTTCGGTCACCATCAGCGGCAGCGGCTTGACCGGAGCTACTGCGGTCAAGTTTACCGCCACCGATGCCACCAGTTTCTTTGTTGGCTCTGACAGCCAGCTCACCGCCGCCTCACCAGCCGGTGTGGTCGGCCAGATCGCAGATATCACCGTCACCACGCCGGGCGGCGCCAGCGCCACCAGCAGTGCAGATCAGTTCAGCTACACCCTGCAGTATCAGGCCAAAAACCAGAGCACCGGCAGCTCATACGCTACCCTTGCCGAGGCTATTGCCAATGCATCAGCCGGGAATGAGGTTTGGGCCTATGCCGGCCAGTTTGACGGTGCCTTTAGCCTTGCCAGAGATATAATCCTGAACGGCGGTTACAACGTTGACTTCAATGCAAAGGACAGCCTGCCCACCACCCTGAACGGAAGCCTGACGGTGAACGGTGGCGCTGCCAAGGTGGACAGCGTAACCGTCAAAGGTATTTTGAGCATCAAGAGCGGCAGCCTGCAGGTAAATGGGGTAGTGGTGCAGTAGCAGGTAATTTATGGTAACTTGTTGTTTCTTATTGCTTTATGTGCTGTTCTGTTGCTCAGTGTTTCAAAACTGATTTCACGTTCTCTATGTCTCTGTAAAGAACTGTCGTTAATCTCTACGCAACACCATGAAGGGTGGTTCCTGGATGAGACGACTTACTTTGATGGTAACAATGCTGCTCACGACACTGTTTTTAAACAGCAGTTCCGCCTGGTCATTGGACCGGTTTATTGACCTGAATGACGGAACGGTGCTGGATACCATCAGCAGCCTGCGCTGGCTGAAGAATGCCAACTGTACTGATACCGCCGGAGGCATTGCGAAAACTGGTGGGTATCTGCCCTGGGCTGCTGCACAGACCTGGAGTAACAATCTGGCTTCCGGCCTGTGCAGCTTGAACGACAGTTCTGCTGCCGGTGACTGGCATCTGCCAACCAAGGATGAGTTGGAAACCCTGGTTGCTGCACCGGACAGCTACCGCTACGACACGCTTAATGCAACCGGGTTTAGCAATGTCACGGCTAGTTTTTACTGGTCTTCCAGTACCAACGACGACTACGATGGCTTCATCTGGTTCGTGGACATGTACCAAGGCTACTTGGGCGCCAGTAATGGCAGTGCCTATTACGTCTGGCCCGTTCGTACCGGACAGTATCGATCATTGGGTTCTTTGGTCATGGCGGGGAGTAGTGAGTTTGGAAACTTGCTTGTTGGCTCTGTTTCTTTGCTCCATCAGTTTACATTGAAAAACAGTGCGGCAACTTCATCGTTGATCAGTTCCATTATTTTGAACGGAACTAATGCTGATCAGTTTACCCTGACCGCTGGTGGAACAAACCCCTGCAGCAGTCTCACGTCTCTCACCCTGGCTGGCGGCGCAAGCTGTACCGTGCTGGTCAGTGCCAAACCAACAACCATCGGCAGTAAAAACGCCAACCTAACCGTTACCACAAGTGCAGGCAGTGCAAACATTCCGATGGCCGCCACCGGTTTACCCCTGGCCGTCACCTATAACGGCAATGGCAACAGCAGCGGCAGTGTGCCAACAGACACCACGGCCTATGCCTTTAATGCAACGGCCACGGTTCTGGATAACAGCGGTGCACTGGCAAAAACCGGTTACGTCTTTAACGGCTGGAATACGGCGGTTGATGGCAGTGGCATAAGCTATCAGCCCAGTGCAACCTTTAGCATTACCGCTGATACCAGCCTGTATGCCAAGTGGGCTGTCGCCATTACGCCGCCATCATCGCTGGTCAGTTGGTGGCGGGCTGAAGGTAATGCCCTTGATACCAGCGGCGGTCTTGTCGGAACGGCAGCTTCAGGCATGACCTACACCGCAGGCAAGGTTGGTCAGGCATTCAACTTCAGCGGTGTATACAATAGTGCAACGCCTGCATACGTTACCGTACCTGATAATCCCCGGCTTAACTTCGGTACACATGAATTCTCCATTGCGGTCTGGATCAAGACAACCAATACCGGTAGTACCAAACGTATGGTGACAAAACGGATACCTAACGGGGCAACGGCATGGTATTCACTGGTTGCCAATAACGGCAAGATTTATTTTGAAACCGGTGTCAACAACATTACTTCTGTTGCTACGGTTGCTGACGGGCAGTGGCACCATGTTGCCGTAACCAGAGACCCGGCCAGCAGTTCAGCCCGAAAGTATCATCTGTATATTGATGGGGTAGAGGATTCTTCAGTGGCTGACAGCGGAGCGAATTTGGATAATGCCTGCCCACTTGAATTGGGCAAATGGTTCAACGAAAATTATTACACCGGCATTTACTCCGGCCAGATTGATGAATTGCAGTTCTTTAACCGCGCCCTGGCATCTACCGAGGTTCAGTATATCTACAACGCTGGCAGTGCCGGACTTGCATTAACTCCAACCGTCACTGAAATCGCACCCTCCAGCGGCTTTGCGTTTGGCGGCGCCACCATCACCATTACCGGTAGCGGCCTGAACAACGCCACTGCTGTCAAATTTGGTGCAACGGATGCTGCCGGTTTCTCTGCCGGTTCCGATACCCAGCTGACTGCCACCTCACCAGCCGGTGTGGTTGGCCAGATCTCCGATATCACCGTTACCACACCGGGCGGCACCAGCGCCACCAGCAGCGCGGATCAATTCAGCTATACCCTGCAGTATCAGGCCCAAAACCAGAATAGCGGCACCCCCTATGCTACCCTGGCAACCGCCCTTGCGGAGGCGCTGGCAGGTGCGGAGATCCGGGCGTATGCATCGCAGTTTGACGGCTACTTCATCCTGGACAAGGGCATGACCCTGAAAGGTGGCTACGACACCGCATTCCTGGTCAGCGGCACCACTCCGACCACCCTGAACGGCAGCCTGACGGTTATAGGTGGCGGTTCAATTGCCAAGGCCTTGGCAGTGAAGGGAAAAATGGTCATAAGGGGCGGGAGCCTGCGGGTGGATAGTGTGAATATTCTGCCATGATTCAAGGTGGTTGCAGGTTAGGTCAGTATTTGGTTCCGTTTTGGTTCAAGGCGCCGTTCCGGCATAGACCGGCAATCCTCTGATAATCTTCAGGGGTATCCATGTCAAGGCGTACTCCCTGGTCCGGCACCTCCACCAGTTGCAGGCGGCCGGGATCGCACATTACCAGGTCGCGCAGGGTGAGCGTTTCCGTCAAGCCGTCGAGAATGTGGCGCGGAAAAAGGGTTGGATGTCCCTTTTTGCCCTTGTGGATCGGAATGATGATCCTGCCCTGATCCTGGCGATGCTGCGCGGAAAGCAGCGCTACGGTTTGGGGGGTGATGAGCGGGTGGTCGGCCAGGGCGATCATGACACCGCTCGTTGTTTGCGGCAGGGCCGTGCGCCCGGCACGCACGGAAGCGGCCATGTCCCCATCCGGGTCGGTAGTGCGCACGATCGTGACCGGATAATCCCGGATGGTCTCGGCAATCGTGTACCCCTGGGTGCCGATCACCACGAAAATATCGCTGATGCCCCCGTCAAGCAGGCTGTCCAGGCAATGGCGGATAACCGGCTTGCCCTCAAGGGGCAACAGCTGTTTGCACATCCCCATCCGCCGTGATAAACCTGCTGCCAACAGGATCGCCGCCACGTTCGCTGCCATTCTTTTTCCTTTCCTGCACGAGTTGTCCGACAATGCTGACAGCGAGTTCTTCCGGGGTGTCGGCTCCGATAGCCAATCCCACCGGGGTGACTATGCGGTCGCGCTGCTCACGGTTGAAGCCCTCTTTTTCCAGGATGTCCATCAGGGCTGCCCGCTTGCGCCTGCTTCCCAGCAGGCCGATGAATGCCGCTTCGCTACGGAGCGCACCGCGCACGGCGGCAAAGTCGTGCAGATGGCCCGGCGTGGCAATGACGGCATAACTCTCCTTGGTAAGCTCCAGACGGTCAAAGGCCTCCTCTACCGGACAGCAGAGAATTTCGTCGACACAGGGGAGCAATCCCGGCGCAGCGCATTCCGGGCGATCATCCACCACCACCACCCGGAAACCGCAGCTTTTGGCCAGGCTTGCCACGGCCCTCCCCACATGGCCGGCCCCGAACATCACCAGTTGCGGAATTCTGCCATGGGGCTCGATATAGACGGTCATGCTGCCGCCGCAGGCAAAGCCATGTTCCTCTGTGAGGTGGAAATCAAGGGTGCAGGGGGTGCCATTCCCAAATGCGTTTTGCGCAGCCAGGATGGTATCCATCTCGACACGCCCCCCTCCAACGCTGCCCAGGGTGGTGCCGTCACTCCGCACCAGCATCTTGGTGCCGGCCTTGCGTGGCGAGGAGCCGCTGTTGCCGATCACGGTCGCCAGGGCATACGGTTCATTGGCACGGGTGAGCCGGATCATCTCTTCGTAAATGTGCAGGTCATTCATTATCAATCCTCTAAAACCGAAAGGCATATTGAACAGGGATGGAAGGACCCAAGGGGCCTAAAGGATGAAGGGGATAACGTCTTTAAAATACAAAAAACATATATTTGTTTGAATATTAAAAGAGTTTTTTATTTAGCAGTTATCCGCTTTTATCCCCTTCATCCCTGTTAAATATAATGATTTTGCCGTGAGTTGAGCAGTTGCCAAAAAGTTTGATTTTCTGTGTGTTACGTGCTGTCTACTTCGCGTCCAGCGCTGCCTTGACCTTTTCCGGCGTGATCGGCAGCGAACGCACCCGTGCGCCGCTGATGGCGAAAAGGGCATTGGCGACTGCCGGCGCGATGGGTGGTACGCCCGGTTCGCCCACACCTCCCGGGGGGTCATCGCTGGGGATGATGTGGACCTCGATCTCGGGTGCGGCTGCGATGCGGCAGACCGGATAGTCATTGAAATTGCCCTGCTCCACCTGGCCGTCCTTCAGGGTGATTGCCCCGTAAAGCACGGCCGAGAGGCCGAACACGATCCCCGATTCCATCTGGGCCGCGATGGTGTCCGGGTTGACGTACCGACCGCAGTCGATGACGCAGACCACCCGTTTAACCTGAACCTGACCGCTGGCGTCCAGGGATACCTCGGCAACCTGGGCGACGAAGCTGCCAAAGGAGTCATGTACGGCGATCCCCCGTCCCACACCTTTTGGCAAAGGGGCAGACCA
>Ga0172380_10005874_pt1 | contig 14594 bp, 14 predicted proteins | sample Leawe162metaG_FD_119747 | JGI IMG/M metagenome (GOLD analysis project Ga0172380, IMG submission 119747) | Leachate microbial communities from a municipal landfill in Southern Ontario, Canada - Leachate well 162 metaG | ecosystem: Engineered > Solid waste > Landfill > Unclassified | place...
CGCGAGCGCGGCGAGGAGCATCGGCTCGCGCACGGCGGGCGCGAGGATGAGGACGAGCGCACCGCAGACGGCCCCGAGGCATGCAGCGAGCAACGTGCGGTATCGGTGCGGTGCATCGTGTCGCAGCATCGTCATGAGGGCTCGAAGCGTAGGCGGTCGCCGGGCTGTGTCTCGGTTGCGGCGATCGTGCCGGGCGGCAGTTCGATCGCCTCGTGCGCGTGGCGCACCCACGGGACGGCGCGGCCGGGCGCGAGCGCCTCGTAGGTGCGAACGACGCTGCCGTTGCGCGAGACGAATACGACGTCGAGTGCGTAGCGCATGCCGAACATGTGCACGCCGTTGCATGGCCGCAGGAGCAGCCCCTCACCGTCCTGCGGCGCGGGACTGCCGAGGTAGCCGCGCATCCGCGGCCACGCGCGGTCGGCGAGGCGGACACGCTCGCCGAGGACGGCACCGGTGCGATCGTTCTCGATGCGGACGAGGCGCGTGGTCATCGTCCACCGCCCAGCGTGGCCATCAGCGAGATCATCGCGGGCCCCAGCATCACCACGAACAGCGCGGGGAAGATGAAGAACACCAGCGGGAACAGCATCTTCAGCGGCGCCTTCGCCGCTTGCTCCTCGGCGCGCTGGCGGCGCTGCGTGCGCAGGTGATCGCTCTGCGCGCGCAGCACCGGGCCGATGCCCATGCCGGTCTGATCGGCCTGCAGAATCGCGGAGACGAGCGCGCGCACGGCGGGGACGCGCACACGCTGCGCCATCGCCTGCAGCGCGCGCCGCCGCCCGGTGCCGAGGTTCATGTCGCTGAGCGCGCGCCGGATCTCGTCGGCGAGCGGGCCGCTCATCTCGTCCGCCACGCGTGCCATCGCTGCCTCGAGGCCGAGTCCTGCCTCGACCGACACGACGACGAGGTCGAAGGTGTCGGGGAGCGCGCGTGTGATCTCGAGTTGACGACGCTCCAGACGACCGCGCAGCCAGATCACGGGCATAGCGAGCCCGAACGCGGACATCGCGAGCACCAGTGCGATCGTGGTGGGCAGGCTCGACTGCCCGCGCAGGCTAAGCAGGGCGCCGAGCACGCCGAGGATGATCGGCAGCGCCGCGAGCCCGGCCGTGAACGTGGTGAGCGTCATCGGCCGGCCGGCGGCGATGAGCTCACCCTCGAAGTACGCGACGAGGCGTGCGGGGAGCATCGCGCCGGCCCGATCCATCGTGCCCGTCGCGAGCGGCTGCACGAGGCGTTCCCACAGGCTCGCCTCCTCCTCGATCACATCGAAGACATCGCGCGGCCCGCCGATCTCCTGGAGCCGTGCGGCGGTGGGGTTCGCGCGCGGCGCCAGGAGCGCGTTCGCGAGCAGGAACGCGGCGGCCCCGACGGCGCCGGAGGCGAGCAGTGCAAGCGTGAGCGGCGTCACCCCATCACCTCGCTCATCAGTAGTCCACGCTGCCGAGGCGGTTGACTATGTAGAAGCCCGCCGCCTCCAGCAGCACCGCGGCGATCAGCAGCAGCCGTCCGATCGGCACGTAGAACAGCGGGTCGAGGTAGCCGGGATCCATGAAGTAGATCGCGGTGGAGAGCCCGAACGGCAGGAAGCCGATGATCTTGCCGGAGAGCCGGGCCTGCGCGGTGAGCGTCTGGATCTCGCCTCGGACGCGGGCGCGGTCACGGATCAGCGCGGAGATGCTGTCGAGCACGGTGGCGAGGTTGCCGCCGACGCGGCGCTGGATCAGCACTGCGGTGATGACGAGGTCGAGGTCGGCGTCCCCGGTGCGGGTGGTCAGCCGCTCCAGCGCCTCGTCGGTGCTCATGCCGAGGTTGACCTCGCGCAGCGTCGTGCGCAGCTCGGCGGCGATCGGGTCGGGCTGCTCGCGCGCGGCAAGCTCGAGGCTCTGCTGGAAGCCGAAGCCGGCGCGCATGGAGGACGAGAGCAGGTCGAGCATGTCGCCCACCTGCTCGTTCAGCATCGTCGCGCGTCGCCCGGCGCGGCGTCGCACGAGGTAGGCGGGCAGCAGCGCCGCGGCCGCGCCCACCACGAACCCCGCGAGCGGGTTGCGGCTGACGGCCCACGTCGCGCCGCCGCCGAGGAGCGCGCAGCACGCGATCACCAGCACGTAGTCGCTCACCCGCCAGGCGAGGCCTGCGCGGCGCAGGTCGCGCTTCAGGCGCGCGCCGATCGGCAGCGCCGTGAGTCGACGGTCGAGGGCTGCGGCAGGTTCGCCGCTCTGCGCCTCGCGCGCGGCGATGGGGAGCACGGGCTCCACGCCGGCGATCGTGTGCAGGCGCGCCTCGGTGTGCTCACGACCGCGGCGCAGCATCGCCGCGACGCCGACGACGAGCAGGAACAGCGAGGCGGCGACGCCGCCCGCGCCTGCGGCAGCCAGCGCGACGGCGTTCACGACTGCCACCGGTCGCTGCGGAACACCTCCATCGGCAGCGCGACGTTGCGCTGTCGGAAGCGCTCCGCGTGATGCGGCTGGAGGCCGGTCGGCGCAAGGGCGCCCACCACGCGCCCATGCTCATCGCGATGTTCCACGTGAAACACGAAGAGGTCCTGCAGCGTGATCGTCTGCGACTCCATCCCCGTGACCTCGGTGATGTGGGTGAGGCGTCGGGAGCCGTCGGGGAGGCGCGAGATCTGGACACAGAGCTGCACCGCGGAGGCGATCTGCTCGCGGATGGCGCGTTCCGGCAGGTCGAAACCCGCCATCATCACCATGTTCTCCACGCGGCTCAGCGCATCGCGCGGGGAGTTGGCGTGGACGGTGCTGATCGAGCCGTCGTGACCGGTGTTCATCGCCTGCAGCATGTCGAACGCCTCGGCGCCACGAACCTCGCCGATGATGATGCGGTCGGGGCGCATGCGCAGGGCGTTGCGTACGAGGTCGCGCTGCGCGATCTGCCGTGTGCCCTCGAGGCCGGGGGGCCTGGCCTCGAGGGCCACGACGTGCGGCTGCTGGAGCTGCAGCTCCAGCGGATCCTCGATCGTGACGATGCGCTCGTCCTCTGCAATGCAGGAGGAGAGCACGTTCAGCAGCGTGGTTTTCCCGCTGCCGGTGCCGCCCGCGACCAGGATGTTGAGCCGCGCCTGTACGGCGGCGCGCAGGAAGCGCATCGCATCCGGCGTGACGGTGCCGATGTTGATGAGGTCGTCTGCGCGCAGCCGCTGCCGCGCGAACTTGCGCAGCGTGATCGTCGCGCCCTTCGGCGAGGCGGGTGGCACGACGACGTTGACGCGCGAGCCGTCCGGCAGCCGGGCGTCGGCCATCGGGGACGCCTCGTCCACGTGGCGACCGAGCGGGTTCATGATCCGCTCGATGATGCGCATGAGGTGCTCTTCGTCGCGGAAGGCGTACGTGCTGCGGTACAGCCGCCCTGCGGTCTCCACGAAGATGCGATCCGGCGCGTTCACCATGACCTCGGTCACGGTGTCGTCGCGGAGCAGCGGCTCGAGCACGCCGAGGCCGAGCACGTCGTCGATGATCTCCTGCACCAGGCGCTCGCGGTACTCGGCAAGCCCGCGCACGTCCTGCTGGGCGAGCAGGACGAGGATCGCCTCGCGCACCTGCTGGCGTGTCTCCTCGTCATCGCCGTCCACGATCGTGTCGAGGGTCTGGAGCAGCTGCTCGTGCACGGTCGCGCGCAGCTGCGCGATCGCGGGCGGCAGCGGCGCCGGCTCGACCTGCTCGCGCAGGGGCGTCTCGCGCTCCGCCGGCTCCGGCGTGGCGTCGAGCGGCTCCGCGCCATCCTCGGCAGGGACGGGCGGCGTCGGCTCCGGCTGCGGATCGCGTCGGCTGATCTCGAAGCGCTTGAGTACCATCGCGCGCCTCCGCTACAGGCCGAACAGGCCGCGGCGCCGACGCGGCTCGGCAGGCTCCGCCGAGACGCCACCGAAGTACGCCGCGAGCGCGTCGACCCGCTGCGCCATCTGCGAGCGTGGCTGCGACAGCACGATCGGCTGGCCCAGCTGTGTCGACTGCGGCACGGCGCGGTCGTGCGGGAGCGTCCAGAACACGGGGCAGCCGACGGTGCGCTCGATGTCGGCCTCGGTGACGGAGTTGGCGTTGGTCGCGTGGTTCACGACCAGCTTCAGCCGGTCCTCGTCGAAGCCGGAGCTCTTCAGCGTCATCAGCGCCAACCGCGCGTCCTTGATGCTCGACATGTCGGTGCTCGTGACCAGCAGCACGGTCGTGGACTCATCGAGGGCGGCGGCGACCTGCGGCACGAACGCGCCGGGCGTGTCGACCACGACGAAGTCGTACGAGCGGGCGAGTTGCTGGATGAGCTGCCCGATCAGCTGCGGGTCGATCGGCTGCCCGACCTCCTCGGCATGGCGTGCGGCGAGCACGTCGACGCCCGAGGCGTGGCGAGTCATGAACTGTGCAAGTGCCGGCGGCACGCCGCTCTCCTGTGACGCGCGCAGCACGTCGCGCACCGTGCGCTCCGGCTCCATGCCCATGAGCACCGCAACGTCGCCGAAGTCCGCGTCGACATCGATGAGTGCGACGCGTGCCTGCGTGCGCTGGCGGATTGCGACCGCGAGGTTCGAGGAGAGCGTGGTCTTGCCGACGCCGCCCTTCGGGCCGAAGACGGTGACGACGGTGCCGCTGGCCAGGACGGCGGGCGGCTGCGGGATGCCGGGATCGTCGGCCGAGGGCATGAGCCGCTCATGGCGTCGACGTGCCTCGGTGAGCACGGTCTGGAGCTGCTCCGCGGTCGGCGGGCTCACTACGTAGCCGCGTGCGCCGCTCAGCATCGCCTTCCGCGCCGTGTCGCCGTCGGTGCGACGGGAGATCACGACCGGCGTGGCACGCGGCGCCGCCTCCTGCAGCACCTCGAGCGTGCGCAGCGCCAGCGCGAGCGGCTCCTCCACGTGCAGCAGCACGATGTCCGGCTGCAGCACGCCCGCGAGGTGCGCGGCCTCGACGCCGTAGGAGGCGTCGCCGACGACCGCGTACGGCATGCCCCCAAGCAGCTGCTTCAGCATGCCGCAATGATCCGGATCCGCGTCCACGAGCAGAATCGGCGGATTGCGCCCCATCATGTGCCCCCTTGCTCGCACGGCCCTCCGTGCGATCTGCGCCTCCCTCGCGCGGCCCCCCGCGCGTTCGAGGCCCGAGCGCAGCCCCCTGCGCCCGGTGGAACTCAGTCGAAGCTCAGCGGAACGCCGCAGCGCCCCCGTCCACGCGCGGTCGCAGCGCGAGCCGCAGCTTGCCGACCTCGTCTACCTGCACGAGGCGCTGCGCCTCCGCGACGGTCACGGCGAGCGTGATCGTCGTGTCGAGGCCCTTCGGGTTGCTGGAGGTGCGCGCGCTGCTGGAGCGCGACGGCGTTGCGGTCGCGACCGGCGTGTCCGCGCCGGCGATGGCGCTGGATACCGCGATCACAGGCACGTTGGTGAGCACGACGCTCGCGATGTCGGTCGCCTCGCGCGTCACGACGCCCAGGACATCGACGCGATCGCCGACGGCGATCTGGCCGCCGGTGCTGATCACGTCGCTCACGGCGACGGAGATCGCGACGCGACCGTCAGGGATGACCTGCGCCAGGCGGCTGCCCGGCGGCTGATCGGAGGTGCGCGAGGTGCGCACGGCCTCGCCGGCGGCGACGGGCGCGGTGAGGTAGCGCCCGCGCACGGCATCGATGTCCGTGGCGGCGTCGGTGGGCGCGTCAGCGCCGCGCATGCTGCGGATCATCAGGTCGGTGGTGCGCAGCGTGGCGCCCATCTCGATCGGGCGCGTGGCGACGACGACCTCGGTCATTGGGTCGGGCTGTGCGGGGCGCGAGGTCGCGATCGCGGCGAAGGTGCCGCCGCCGCCGACGAGCGCGAAGACCGCAGCGAGGATGAGGGTGGTCGTGCGCATCAGCGTCCGTCCGTGTGCCGGTGAGGGCGTGCGAGGGGCGGCGTGGCGAGGATGGTCATCACTCGAGCCTCATGCTGGTAGCGCCGTGGACGGTCAGGGTGTTGCCGACCAGGTTGCTGATGACCGGCGTGGTGATTGCGACGTCGTAGTCGACGGTCACCTGCAGCGTGCCGCCCGCGGAGTACGGCCCGGGTGTCATGTCCCAGGTCATGTTCGCGGGATCCAATCCGCCGAGGGAGTTGTTGACCCACGCCTCGACGTTGCCGCTGCATGCCGCGTTCGTCGCGCACTGGGTGGCGCCGATGCGTGCACCCTCGCGCGATGCCTGCGTGACGACGATCCACGCGTTGAAGACGCGGCCGAACTCCAGCACGCCGAAGAGCAGCAGCACGATCACCGGGAGCAGGAGCGCGAGCTCCACGGTCGACTGCCCACGCTCGGAGGCAAGGTGCTGTCGAGGTTCACGCGAGTGCATCGACGGCGTCCTGGAAGAGCTGGCTGACCGACGGGCCCAGCGCGACGACGGCGGCTGCGGCAAGGAGGAAGACGCCGGCCAGCAGCAGTGCGTACTCCGCCTGCGTCTGACCGGCGTCTCCTGCAGGCGACCAGGAGTCGCCCACCGCGTTCACCGTCGCCTCGTTGCGCCTGCGACGGCTAGAGCGCGTCGATGATCGACTGGAACGTCGCGCTGATCGCGCCGCCCAGCAGCAGCGTGGTCGCCATGACGACCAGTGCGATGCCCGTGAGGATCAGCCCGTACTCGGCCATGGTCTGGCCGTCTTCGCGCTCCAGCATCGGAGTCGTGATCTCGATCTCGGCCTCGGCCGTGTGCACCTGCTGCATCAGTTCAGTCCTTCCAGATGATGCCGGGGTACCGCTGCGGCTCCCGGCGACGTAGTCATGCCGGTCGTGGGAGTCGTTCGCGGTGGTGCCCCTTTCCCGCCGTCACTGGAACGCTCCCCGGGCGTGCGTGGGGAGCCTTCCACGTGGTCTGACGGGAGGGAGCGCGGAACCTTACAGGGGTGTACGGGGAATCCGGAAGATTCTTCAGGAGGTCGGCGGCGCGTGATCGGCCTCGGCTGCCGGAAGGGGTGCGGACGGGGTGAGAGCCGGTCGCGCGGGGTGCGGGGGCGGAGAACCCGCGCGACACAGCCGCTCTCGGTGGTTCCGACAGCGGCGCGGAGTGCGATGCCAGGAGCGGCGCGGTTGCGCGCGATCATGGGCCCTCGTACTTCGGCAGGCTGGCGACCGTACTCGCGTTCCGACGCGAGGGTAGGCCCGTGCCTTTGCGTCCCCACCTTTCGATGGGTTTGCCGTTATCGGTGAGTCCCGTCCGGCGCCCCTGCGATCCAACAGCCGAGGCCGACCGGTGCGATCACCCGCATGGCGAGCGTCGCGATATGAGTATCGGCATCGCACGGGAGGTTCTGAACCCTGCACGGCGCGTCACAGCGCGACATAGGGGAAACCCCTATGTCCAACTTGTCAGTAATCCGACATGCTCCCGCGTGCGCCTCAAACCGTCGGGCACCCTGCCCGACGGGTGCCGTGGCGTAGCCGGATACCGAAATGGTTGTCGCGCGCCGCCTTCCAGATGCCTCCCTCGACCCCGCGCTGGACCGGGTGCTGCGTGCGCGCAGCGGCGACGGCGCGGCCTTCGCGCTCCTGGTGCAGGAGCACGAGCGCTCCATCTACAACCTGATCTTCGGCATCGTGCGCAATGCGGACGATGCCCGTGACGTGACACAGGACGTGTGGGTGCGCGTGGCGCGGCACCTGCCGCAGCTGCGCGAGCCGGAGCGGTTCGTGCCGTGGCTGTTCCGCATCGCGCGGAACTGCTCCATGGACTTCTACAACGCGAAGAAGTGCCGACCACAGGCTGCGACGCGGCGCGACGACGAGGAGGACGACCCCTTCGACGTCGTCGACACCTCGCCGGACGGGCCGGAGCAGCACCTGGAATCGCTCGATGAGCGGCGCAAGGTGTGGGAGACGCTGGGCACGCTGTCCGAGGCGGACCGCACCATCCTGTTCCTGCGCGAGTTCCAGGAGTTGCCATACGCGGAGATCGCGAAGGTGCTCGGCATCGCCACGAATGCGGCTGAGGTGCGCGTGTTCCGCGCGCGCGAGCGCTTCCGCAAGTGCTTCATGCGCGTGGAAGAGACGGTCACCCCCTGCAACGTGAGCCCGCTGCAGCTGAGCGCGCTTGCGGATGGCGAGCTGGGCGACGCCGCGCGGATCATGCTCGAACGCCACATGGACAGCTGCGAGAGCTGTGCCTCGCGCGCACGCTCGATCGACACGGGACGCAAGCTCTACCGCGGGCTGGGGCTGTTCATGGTGCCGTCCGGCACGACGGCCGCCGTGCTCGCGAAGATCCAGGCATTGCTTGCCGGGAGCGCGGCCGCCGCGACCGCAGGCGCAGGCGCATCGACCGTGGCCGCGACCGCGACGGCGTCTGCCGGCGCCGCCGGGGCGACTGCGACGAGCGCGACCGCGACCGCGACGGCAACTGCAGCGGGCGTGACCGGTGCGGGTATCGCGGCGGGTGCGGCCTCGGTTGGTGGTGCGGCCGCGGTGGCATCGACGAGCGGCGTGCTGGCGGAGATCGCGGGCGTGGCAGCGGCGAAGGTCGCCGCGGTCGTCGCAGGCGCCGCGATCATGACGGGGGTCGTGACGCAGACCGATGTGCTCTCGGTGCCGGTCGCCTCGGCGAGCATGGAGTTCGCGACCGCCGTTGCTGCGATGGGCGCTGTGGTTGCGCCTCCGCCGACGCTGCCTGCCTCGCTGGTCGTGCAGATGCCGATGGCGAGCGCCTCGGCGGCGCCGGCGGTCGTGGCGGCGCAGCCGACTGGCGATGACGCTGCACCGAGCAGTGGTGGTGCAGTGGCCACCTCGGCAGCCGTGCCGGTAGCGGCTGCGGAGCCGCCGACCGACCCCTTCGCGACGCAGCCTGCGAGCCCGCCGGCGCCGCCACCGGTCGACCCAGTGGCAACGAGCGGCAGCACCGTCGAGGCCGGCGATTCCGTGTCCACCACCGGCGACGACAGGAGCGGCGGGTCGGGGCGTTCACGGGAGCGTGGCGCTCGGAACGACCGCGACGAGCGTGGCCAGCAGCGTGACAGCGGCGGCCGCGACGAACGGTCGCTGGGCAGCACACGCGATGAGCGCGAGGGTGATCGATCGCGTGGCACTGACCGCGAGAGCGTGCGAGATCGCGATGAGCGCTCGCCCAACGGCGAGCGTGCGCGCGACGAGCGCGACGGCGATCGCGGTGCTCCGGGGTCGAGCAGCGCGGCCGCCGGCTCGGGCGGCTCCTCGGGCAGCGGTGGTGCTGCTGCGAGTAGTGCCGCTGCGGCTGGCGCCGCGTCATCTGGGCCGACGAGCGGTAACACCTCGGACGGTGGCGCGCGCGGCGGTGACAGCACCGCTGGGAGTGGCAGCCGAGGCGATGACGGCGGCGGACGCGGCGGCGACCACGGCAGCGGCGGTGGTGGCAGCCGAGGCGACGACGGCGGCGGGCGCGGTGGTCGTGATGACGACGGCGGCCGCAGCGGCCGGGGCGACGATGGTGGCGGACGCGGTGGTCGTGATGACGACGGCGGCCGCGGCGGGCATGGCGGTCACGGACGCTGATCGCCGCGCAGGTGCCACCGGAACGAACAGAAACGAAAGGAGGAGGCGCGAGCCTCCTCCCTTCGTTACGGTCGCCGTCGGACGGGCTCAGGCGACGTCGTCATACTCCAGCTCGTTGATGACCAGGCGGAGGCGTTCGGCGCCGGTCGCCAGGGTGTCGCTCAACGTGTCCAGCAGGCGCAGCTGCTCGTCCGCCTCGTCGCCCTGAAGCCGGGCGCGGAGCGCGTGGGTGATGATCCCCATCGCGACCATGTCCTGCAGCAGGCCATCGCGGATGTCGCGCGAGACGGCGCGTCGTACCAGTCGTGCTCGCGGTGCCATGTCCTCGTCCTCCGGGGGAGCGCATGCAGGCCGTGTTACCGGTACTGACGGCGGCACCGCCCGGGTTCTTACACCTCGCGCGGCTCATTCCTACAACGAGGGACGGAGGTAGGCCGTTGCGAGGGCGTCGGCGTATTCGTTCCAGCGTGAGCCGTCATGGGCACGAATCCACTGAATGCGGACGCGCGGCCGCTCCTTCGCAAGCGCGTAGGCGCGCTGGACCAGCTCCAGGTTCTGCACCTCGCCGGTGGAGCGCTTCCAGCCTCGGCGCTCCCAGTCGGCGGCCCACTGGGTGAGCGTCTGCACGACCAGACGGCTGTCGGTGTAGACGTCGACGGCCTCGTGCGGCGCGATGAGCAGCAGGCCCTCGGCGATCGCCGTGAGCTCCATGCGATTGTTGGTGGTCGCGGGATCGGCGCCGTAGCGCTCCGCCGTGACCTCGCCTGCGGTCGCGCGGACGGCACCCCAGCCACCGGGCCCGGGGTTCCCGCTGCAGGAGCCATCGGTGAACACGCCGTCCTGTGGTCCGCCGCTGTAGCGCTCCAGCACCTGCGCGACGGTGTGCAGGACGCCGCGGGTGGAGCCGCCACGGGTGCTGCCTGCGCCACCGCCGCTGCGCGCTCGCGGTGCGCTCGTACGTGTCGTCGAGGCCGGGCGTGTCGCGCTGCGGCAGTCGGTGCAGAGGCGCGGCGTCCAGCCGGGGTAGCGTGCGAGTGTTGCCTCGCCGAGGGTGAACGCGCGCCCGCAGCGCTCGCAGGTGAAGTCAGGCGGTGTCACGGCGTCCCCTGGGCTAGTCGAAGCCGACGCCGTTGTAGAGCATCGCCGTGTCGCCGGGGAACGAGGCGCTGTCGATGCCGACCAGCACGACGATCGGCTGATCGGAGATCACGATCGCGCTCCCGACCCAGCCGTCGGGCAACCCACCGTCTGCGGCCTGGAAGACCGTCATCGCCTCCGGGGCGCTGAACGCCTCGCGGAGCAGGCCGGTGGGGGACTGGCGCGCGTAGTAGACCACGCGCACGTGCGCCGGAGCGCCGTCCCATGACTGCACGCGGAACCACGAGTTCCAGCCTCGGTTCTCGCCGAACGGGCCGAAGTTCTTGTCCAGCACAGGGAGCACGACCTGGCGCGCGGCCTCGCCGACGGTGAAGCCGCGATAGTCGGAGAACGCCCCGCGCGATGAGGTGCGCTGCGCGACGACCGCGATCGGGTTCGTCGATTGCAGGCGCACGGAGCCGGAGAAGGCGGGTGGCAGGTTCTGATCGGCGGGCAGGCAGCCCGCGATCCCGCTGGCTCGCTGGTCGCATGTGATCGAGGAGATCACCGCGATCTTGTAGTCGATGCTCACGCGTTCGCCGCCGGGGCCGGTGCCCTCGTAGCGCAGGCTCACCTCGTTCGGCTGGCCGGGGCGCGCGTTCATGATGCGGAAGCGGGTGTTCCACACCTGCCCACCGGCATCGATGTTCCGCTCGACGAGCGGGAGCGAGACGACCTGCCGCTGCTCCTCCGGTGCGATGCCGCGCTTGGAGCCCAGCGCCATGCCGCGGCGCTCGCGCGTGTCGACGGTACCGACGATGGTCTGGGCGCTCCCGCGCGAGCCTCCCGCGCTGTCGTACGTGAGCACCTGCGCGGAGCCGTCGAAGCCGAGCGGCACCGGCAGGCTCTGCTCGTCGCGCACGAGCGTGGCGCGGGGGCGGAGCAGCGCGCCGCCCGCCGGGCACGCGCCGGAGGGCGTGGGCGGGTCGATGGCGGTGACGGCGCCGGAGCCCTGCGCCCAGTAGCGGATCTCCACGCAGGCCTCGGCGGTGTCGCTGGCGTTCTGGATGCTCAGGCGGGAGACGTACTGGTCGGTGTTCTGGACGATCGGGAAGGCGAGGCCCGCGGAGCCGCGGCCCAGGCGCATCGTGTCGCCGTCGATCTGGAACTGGCCGCCCTTGAAGGCGTCACGCGCCTGCAGCGCCACGAAGGGCTGGTCGGACTTCACGATCGCCGCGCCGCGGTAGCCGGGGGCGAGGCCGTCGTAGCCCTGCTGGAAGAAGGACCAGCCGACGCCGGGTGGCACCGCTGCGCACGTGTTCGTCTTCGGGCAGCTGTCGCCGGCCACGCGGTTGCCGTTGCCGTCGTAGAGGGTGACATCGACGGTCGCGCCACGGTCGCCGACGTTCTGGACGCGTATCCAGGAGTTCTCGTCGCCCAGCGACAGCGACTGCGCATCCAGCGGCGGGCGCTGGGCGGCGATCATCGCGACCGCGACCAGCAGGCCGAGGATGAGGCCGGACAGGGGACGGTGCCTGACGGCGCGGGGCAGCAGGCGTCGGACGTGTCGCACGCTTCGGGACGCCCTTCCTCCCCGCCGCCGAGGATCATAGCGGCGTCGTCCGCGCTGCGCACCGCCGGAGGCGCTCCACGTTCGTGGTGGAAGGGGCGTTCCGCGGCAACGGCATCGCAGGTGCCTCGACAGCATGCGATCCGTGGTCTACCATCCTGCACCGACCAAGGTCGTGTCGCCGTCCGGGGTGTAGCTCAGCTTGGTAGAGCGCGTCGTTCGGGACGACGAGGCCCACAGTTCAAATCTGTGCACCCCGACCACCTTCTCCCCACAGGTGCCCGCCCTCCTTCAGAGGTGATCGGGATTTGCAGCGCTGACCATGGTCGGAGGCAGGGTGTTCGTACCCGCCTCGGGTGAGGATCGAGGCCAGCCGCGACGGCGCGGGTGGTAGGTGGGGGGAGCTTCTCCGGCGGTCGTTCCGGTGAGCAGGGACGGCCAGGGCGCGCGCTGACGCGACCACGGAAGAGAAAGAGCGAAGCCGAATGGTGCAGATCCGGCGCAGCAGGAAGCAGCGAACCGAGGCGGCGATCGCATTCGCGCTGGCGCGCCGCTGGGAAGAGGCGGCGGCCGAGAACCGCTCGCTGCTGGACGAGTTCCCTGACGACATCGAAGCCGCAAACCGCCTGGGCAAGGCGCTGACCGAGCTCGGCGACCTCGACGGGGCCGCCGAGGCGTACCAGAAGGCGCTCGCGTTCGACGCGACGAACGTCATCGCCAAGCGCAACCTCCAGCGCATCGAGGAGATGAAGGCGCAGGCCCCGGCGAAGGGGAAGCGCGCCCCGGCGGCCCGCAAGGGCGCCGCGAAGTCGGCTGCCGGTGCCGTGCCCGCTCCGGTGCGCCCCCAGTCGCTCATCGAGGAGTCGGGGCGATCCGCCGAGTTCACGCTGCTGGAGCCGGATGCGAAGGCGTTGCGTGACGTCTCCGCCGGCGACCCCGCAGAGCTGGTGCCGACCGCGCAGGGCGTTTCCGTGCGCTCGACGGCGGGGCAGATCATGGGCCACATCGAGGCACGCGCCGGGCTTCGGCTGCGCCGCCTGATGCAGGGCGGCAACCAGTACGCCGTGCTCATCCGCCGGATCGCGGATGGCGAGGCGACGATCTACGTCCGCGAGACGCTCCGCACGCCGGAGCAGCAGGACGAGCCCTCGTTCCTCCCGCCTCCGACGGCTGCCCGCCGCCGGCTGGCCACCCGCGCCTACACGAAGTCCGTGGTGCGCTACCCCGGTGGCGACGGCATGGACGAGATGGAGGACGTGGACGACTCCTGGACGCCGCGCGGCACCTCCAGCGCCTCCTCAGATGACGACGAGATGGACGAGGCGGGCTTCGGCGACGCGAACATGTCGGACGACGACGACATGGACGACATGGGCGGCGACGACGACGACGAGCCGGTGGCTGACGACGAGGACGAGCTCTAGCGCTCGTCGGTTCGCCTCTCCGATCGCTCGGGGCGGGGCACTACATCCGTAACCGTCGCCTCGTGTCCACGGGGCACCGCTGGTACACTCGCCCTGCGCACTCCCCGGCGCCCATCCGCTGCGTTCTCACGCCGAAAGGGAGCCTGTGGTCCAGGACACGCCCGACCGCATCCGCCCGCGTCGCATCGAGGACGAAGTCGAGCGCTCGTACCTCGACTACGCGATGTCGGTCATCGTCTCCCGCGCGCTCCCGGACGTCCGCGACGGGCTGAAGCCGGTGCAGCGCCGCATCCTCTTCGGGATGCAGGAGCTGGGTGTCGGGCCGAACTCGGCGTTCAAGAAGGCCGCCCGCGTCGTCGGCGACGTGATGGGCAAGTTCCACCCGCACGGCGACAGCGCGATCTACGACACGCTCGTCCGGCTCGCGCAGGACTTCACGCTCCGCTATCCGCTGGTGACCGGCCAGGGCAACTTCGGCTCCGTGGACGGCGACCCGCCAGCGCAGATGCGCTACACCGAGGCGCGCCTGGCGCCGATCGCGATGGAGCTGCTGGCCGACCTCGACCGCAACACCGTCGACTTCTACCCGAACTTCGACGACTCGCTGATGCAGCCCACGGTGCTGCCGGCGCGCATCCCGAACCTGCTGCTCAACGGCGCCAGCGGCATCGCCGTGGGCATGGCAACGAACATTCCCCCGCACAACCTGGTCGAGCTCTGCGACGCGATTGCGAAGCTCGTCGACGGGTGGGAGGAAGGCGCCGAGCACTCCACGACCACCGTCGATGAGTTGCTGGACATCGTGCGCGGGCCGGACTTCCCGACCGCCGCCGCGATCTACAACCGCGAGGAGATCCGACAGGCGTACCGCACCGGTCGCGGCCGCATCCTGCAGCGTGCCAAGACCGAGCTGGAGGAGTCGAAGTCCGGTCGCTACCAGATCGTGGTCACGGAGCTGCCGTACCAGGTCAACAAGGCCGTGCTCATCGAGAAGATCGCCGAGCTGGTGCGCGCGAAGCGCATCGA
>Ga0172380_10005875_pt1 | contig 14593 bp, 17 predicted proteins | sample Leawe162metaG_FD_119747 | JGI IMG/M metagenome (GOLD analysis project Ga0172380, IMG submission 119747) | Leachate microbial communities from a municipal landfill in Southern Ontario, Canada - Leachate well 162 metaG | ecosystem: Engineered > Solid waste > Landfill > Unclassified | place...
TATTGATAAGGTTTATAATTGGTCGCCTAAAGATTGGAGAAAAAGTCCTGACTACAACCTTAAAGATCAGACCGAAAGCAAGAGCATAAAGAAACTCGAACACCTTGTAGCCCTCGCAAAGATAGAGGACGAAAAGAGAACTAATTCAGTAATGGTCATTAGCGGTCATATAGACTTGCTTAAAGGACTTGATACTAATATCTCCGAGAAGACATTTGGCGAACTTGTTAAAGAGAAGAAATAATGGACAAGGAACAATTAAACAAAAGCATTATTGGGCTACTTGAAGACCTACATTCGTTCAATATCCTCAATAACATTATCGTTGATCTTATATCAATCAACTTTGATGTTAAGGCAAAAGAACTATGTAAAGAGAATGGGATAACCTACAACGTAGAATGAGTACCCACACAGACGACATATCTACTTGGTACGAATCCCTTGATGAGTGTAAGGCTGATGGACTATCTCCGGTTAAGGTAAACTCTTTGTACTACTATTATCGGCTTAAAGACGCTACTCCGCCTAATATTAAAGCAAAAGTTAAACAGTACGCTCTTGATTTAGTTGAGAGGTCAAAGGAATTAGGTCGTGACGCTCCCTTGTCTATGGCTGCCTGTCTGGTGACTGCACGAGAATACTATAACCTTTCAAAGAAAGAGAACAGTGACGAAATCACCCTTGACAACATAGAACCTATACAGCCCTTACAGTACCTACTTCACTCAAGGTCAGAGAATAGGTACTATATTAAGGACTTTCGTGGGCTACCTCTCAAGGAACTATTCGACCTCGTGTACTCTGGCGCAGATCCCTTTGTCAACAACCTCGTTAATTGGATTGCCGATGGGAGTGTTTTCTTGTTGTACGATAAGCAAATGGTTGACGACATGACTGCCATGCTCACAAGAGTACACAATGCAAAGTTATCTTTTAAGGGGAAGTTATCTTACCCTCTGTTCTTAGAGATACTTGAACTGACAGTCAAATACGAGGACTATAAAGACTTCGCAAAGGATTTAACTGGCTACCGTACCGTATGCCATCAGTTCGATGAACAACTAACAGAACTTTGGAGGAAGGCGATCAAGTAGGTCGCTTTTCTTTTTTATGACTATCTTTGTACTCTATGTTAACACTTAGAAATAATACAAATAGCGTATCTCGTGTCGGATACATCGTCACCCTTGACCCTCGTGATCAGGGAGCGTTCATCTACGCTACACCTAACAGCACTAAGGCTATAGGAGTGGTTACTGAAGCAGTAGACTACCGTAAGCCATGTAAGATTGCTACCATAGGAGAGACTGCGTATATCTTCGTTGCGATGAATCTCGCTAAGGATGACATCATACGTCTTGGTAAGTCTAACGACAGGGTAAGTCTTGGAACGTGTATTAAAGCGAAACTTGGAGATGCCCCTTATTTAAAGATAGGATCAGCACTTAGTTCCGGCAGTGGCTTAATTCTCTGTAACATTGAATTGTCTTACATATCAGGGATTACAGATAGTATAGGGCTTGGGGCTATCGCTGATGGCACTTATACGGTAGGATTGGGGATTCTTTCAAATGGTGTTATTGTGGTAAAGAATGGTATAATAATTTCACTAACAGAAGCAACGTAATGGCAGGGACAGAGACAGCAGTAGGTGGTGTTACTACTAATAATAATAATAAGATCAAAAGATGGGATGGTAATCAATGGATATCTACCGATACAGTTGTAGTTTTTAGATAACTTAATACTTAAACCAATGGGCAAGAAAAAAGGCAAAGGTGGAAAACCTTGCAAGTAGAAAAGAAGAAACCCGCTTAGTTAGGCGGGTTCTTTGTTATTAGCAGTTATTAGCGATTATTAGAAGCGAATTGGGGTGTATCCAATTCCGAGTGCCACTACAGGTGTAAGTCCGTTTTTCCCAACTCCATATCCGACAAATGCCCCTATACCATAAGGTTTCGGCTTTGGTACGTCAAATTTGAAGCTATTAATTGAAATGACCTTAATAAACTCATTTGGAGTAGTTACCTTCGCCATAATAGCCTTGGTGTCTTTATCTTTTCCTACCCAGACATCAAGAGGAATATCCATTCCAAGCCTTGTAAAGTGATCTCCTCTTATATCTATGCTATCCTTTAAGGAGAGATACTTATTTTTAGGGAATGACCAAGAGTAAGGGAGAAGTATTGCGGGTTTAGGCGTTCCTGAACAAGTATCAACAAAGACAACTTCCGTATCAGACGGAGTGTGTATCAACGTGTCTATTTTCAACTTTAACCTTGTTATCTCACTCACCTGTTTCAGATTCAACGCTCTCAACTCTTTCCTTTCTATATCACCTCGCTTGATAGCCTCTCTCTGAGATAAGATTTCTGTGTCTTTCTGTGCTATAAAAACACTATCGTCACCTATACGGGTAATGTATCGCTGAATCTCTTTGTTTTGAGCGTCTATTGTAGTCTGTAAGGCACGATCTGTTTTCCGACTACCTAAGAGATAGCCTAAGAATATCAAGGCTGAAATCAATAGGATTACAACAGGAATAACATACTTTACTTTCATACCGCTCTCTTTTTTAATTGACGAAACCCAAGTAGGCGTTCCCTTGGATATGGTGTTATGTTGATTGCATTACTTTGATTGCCTCCAAGGATATAGATATTCCTATCATCCCATGCAACGAATACCCCTACGTGTCCTTCCCATCCCTTTGGGTCGTTTCTCCAAAGAACAACTATATCTCCCATGTTCGGCTTAAGAACAACAACAGGCATCTTTAACCACGACCTCGCATCAAGTTTACCTGTGTATTCATATCCGCACTTCTTTGCAAAGTAATTGATAGCAAGAGAACACCATGCTGTAGTGCTGTCGTCTTTGATGTCATATCCAAGGTCTTTACCCATAGCTATTATATCAGGGTTACTCGCCAACCCATCTACTTCTTTTAATCCGTAGTGAGATAGAAATTCGATTAATAAGTCTTGCATTTGCGTTCCTTTCTCTTCTTTAATGTTTCCTTCATTATCTCAATGGGACGAGGGCAACAGTCAGGACACATAGGAGTGCCTAAACAATTTTCCTCAACGTCTGGATGCGGGCAATCGCCTAACGTCTTGCAGTTAGCACACTCTTTGTAGGGATCTTCACTCTTCATCTGTATTATAGATTATTGTAATTACCCATAGAGCAAGTGCCAAGAAAGCCCAAAGGCTATGATTGATAAAGATAACCAACACGAGGAGTACAGAAGGATAGGTGAATATCCACTCTTTTTTAAGTATCAACTTAACGAACCACTCGTAGAACTTTTTAAGTAATGCTATTGCTTTCATTGTGTACCTCCTTTTTGATCTGCTTCTTGTGTAGCCCCTCCACGCATATTAAGTCCCGATTGAAAGGTCATTATGTAACTTCTGAAGTTTCTATTTAGTTCATTTGTGGCTTTAACATACCCTTGAATATCTTCCGGTAAGAATTGTTCCATTGCTTTGGTATTATTATCAAAGGTAGTGAGTATATCTGTGATAGCTTTCTGTGATACCGCATTCTCCATTATATATTCTACCTTCTCTGTATTGCTAGTAAGGATGGTTCTCGTCTCCCCATCCCTTGTAAAGTGAGTAAACCCCACCACAAGCCCCGCAGAGAGTAGTACTGTTAGTACAGTTAAAAGAAACGTCTGCATTCGTCCGTATCTTCGATCTATGTCCTCCTTAAAGGATTCAAACTCATCTCTCAGTTGGTCTATGAAGGCTGTTTCGTATTCGCTCATTGCTGTACTATTTACTATTACGACTATAAACAAAAATAGTGTTAAACTCATCATTTAACACTACAAAGGTACGTAATTTCCCTATACTGCTTTTTGAACGAACCCTATGTTTCTTGGATTAGGAAAGTTAGTTTGTATGTTTTTATCAACCCCTTGGTTTAACTTTTTAAGGTAGTGTGCAGTACTCGTTATGTTAGCATGACCAAGGTGGTGTTGTACTGTGACAATATCAGTAATCTTAATAAGGCTTGATGCCCCTTCGTGCTTGCCACTATAGAATTTTACGTCCTTAGATAACCCATACTTGTCTCTGAACTTATTAAACCGATAAGAGAACATATTCTCAGAGATAGGCTTTGTTCCAAAGGTTCTGTTATTGCCAAAGACATATAGATTTGGGTCAACCGTTTCCATACCGTATTCCTTGCATATTTCAATTAAGTCCTGCGACATGGTAATACTCCTTGTCTTACCTACTTTGGCGTTCTTAGCATTGATTTTCAACACCCCATCCTTTAGATTAAATGCACCCCTCTGGATTAGCCTTGCCTCTTTGCGAGGTCTGACACCACAGTAGTATTCCATACACCACGCAAGATAAAGCTGTAGGTCGGTGTCGTGCATCTCATTACTAAGGGGGGCGAGTATTTCTTCAGGTATGAGTTGTGCAGAGCAGTCCTTACCTTTCTTTGGGAACTTTAACCCTTTGAACGATGGTAGGTACTCCATTTCATCCATATCAACAGCATAATTAAGAACAGCACAGATAGTCTCGTAGTATTTCTTAACCGTAGGTCTGTCGAGTTTCTTTTCGTTTATAATATGTTCATGGAAGAACCGCACAAAGTCATCATTGGAAATCTTTCTTAACGGTATAGCGGATAGGTTATTTACTTTAAGCCAATCACTAAACACCTTTGTACGTCCCGTGTAACCCGCGAATGTTTTCTTAGCTATCTCTATCTTCTTTCCCGCTAAGAACAATGGCAGTATCTCATCGAAGGTCTTGTAATGTCTAAAAATATTCATGGCGTGAGTTATTAGTTCACGCCAAAGATATTTTGTTTAAATGAGAAATGCAAATATTTATTGAATTATTCTTTCGGTTTCTCTTCTGTCTTTACCTGCCCCTCTGTTTTCTTCTGAAAGAATAGAAAGGTCATTGCTGTCCCTGCGATAGATCCGTATAGCACACCTATTGCAGTAGCTATCTTCATTAGGTCAATCTCTGGCTTCAATATGCCTATTGTAATAAAGGCACATGACATTAATAAGCCAGATCCAATCATAACATCGGCAATCAATCTGCTGTTAGAAAAATTACCATCACTGCCTTGTAAAAATGAATTTCCCATATCTTTATTTTATAATTCCAATTTTGCCACCATAAACTCCTACCTTACCGCCCGATACCCCTAAAGTATAAACCGGAGTTGTGAAACTTAAAACATCACCATAACCTGTCCCATTTTCATTTGTAGCATAACCTCGATAATAATATATAGTGTTGCTTTTTAGATTTACTAAATCAACATCAAACGCATCTGTAATATCATCTGATGTTGTCTTGCTATTACTTATTGTCGGAGTGTCTGTCTCGGCATAACAAACTCCTCTTTCGCTAATGATACCACCCCCATCAGAGGTAACTATAGCCGATAATGATGCTGTAATGGATTTAACAACCCCAGAAAGATATGTTGTTACCTCTGGAGTAAGAGGAGGATTCTGTATGGTAATTGTAACCACCCATTCTTGTGTTGTTATTCCGTCAAGTGCTGTAACGGTATAAGTAACCGGATTAGTAAAATTCTGAGTTAATCCACTTACAGGGCTAATTGTTGCTTCTGAAGATAATGTAATAGCAGGTACTTGATTCGTCACGTCAGCAGCATTTTCTATCTCTATGCTAATTGTGTGGTTAGTATTGTTAATTATAGCAGTACCCGTTTGTTCTGTTAATGTAAATGTCAATATATCGGTTGCTGTACTATCAATATCCTTAAATTCGTATGCCCCAATATTAGGTACACTTCTGCTTCTTATCTTTCCATTTAAGTCGTATTTATTAACAGTGTCAACTACACCAAGAGCATCAGTTACTATAATATATGGAAGAACTACCCCACTTTCATGTGCCGGAGATTCATCACTAACATCTAAAAGTAAGTTAGTGGCATCAGTAAACAAGGGGTCAGCAGGAGTGGGGCTATTAGCCTCCCATGGTGTCCATGCTGCTTTAAATGTATTCCATGCACTCGTAGCATAGAAATAATTTGTTGCACCAACCATGAAGTCAGTAAAATTTCTATTACTATGTGAAATGCCATTAGTCCAATATAAATTATAATCCCTATTTCTAAAAAGAGAAGGTGCTTGATATCCATGAACTAAAGCATAGTCAAAAGAAGGTAGGCTGGCAAGATTAGTCCAAAATATATTATTACGCATATCAATGGTATCTGCCATACCTGTATTAAACATACCATAAGGAGTACCTAAATCTACTCTTACAGGATTTAATCCACCTAAAGTATTATTCCAAACATAATAATCTTCTCCTCCCTCAAATAAAAGATTCCGAGCAGTTGACATAGAAAATGTATTGCCGATTATATATATATCTGTCATTACGCTTGTTGATAGTCCCTGTTGTGTAAATAATTGATTTGAATACCATGAGCCTGTTAATTCATCTATATCAGAATCATCTACTATATTATTATAGAAATATACATACCTAACAGTATCGTAATTTCTATTCATAGTAGAAAGGTCTAATGAAGTAGTATGATAACCACGCCTAAATTCATTATTACGGATGATTATGTTTTCTATATTTCTCCCTGCCGGAGCATCTGTGTAAGTGTTTATAGATATAGCCCTTCGTCCATTATCGGAAAATGTACAGTTTTCAATTAATATATTAGAGTGAAACAAAGCTACACCCCACGCACTTCCCGATCCCTTTGATCCGCAATAAGCAATATTACAATTTCTAATTATAATGTCTGTCTGTCCCTTTGGTGCTTCATATCCAAAGTAAAGATTCGCCCTCCTGCCGAAAAGAATATCTATACCATTAATCTCAATATAACTTGTACCTTCTGCAAATTCAAATACGTTCTGATAGTTTGTTACCTCGACAGAATCATATCTTGTATCAGGATCGGTTGCTGAATAAATATAATGAGTCGTACCATTCACGGCATAATCATATTCCTGAACAAGATTTGAGAAATCTGCCGTATATGTTTTCCAATCTCCATAACTTACTGAATCATCTTTATAATAAAATATTCTTCCAGCATAATAATCATCAGAGTTATTTGCAAGCGATGTAGCTGTCTGCCATACGTTAACCGTTGCAGTAGTTGTCCATGTTATTGCTCTTTGAGAGCCAAGCAACTTAGGGTTAACCCCTATCCCATATCTGCCAAAATAGATATTTGCAGATTCATCTCCGCTATCGTTAACGTAAAATACGTTACATCCATCGCAATCTGCCGTTAATACTGTGCCTCGCCATGAATCACCTGCCTTAAAAAGTATAGAATCTCCCGGCTCAAATGTTGTCGCATTTACATTTGTTAATGTTCTCCATGCAGTACCTGAAGTTAATCCATTAGCTGCATCGCTACCATTATTAGAAATGTAATAGGTGGTTTGTGATTGAGCAATGATACTAATAAATAACAATAAGAATATAATTATTTTCTTCATAACTCCCCTCCTTCAAAATTATCTCCTGTTCTTGTTGCGGATGCGTTATATCCGAAAATACATATACTTCCTGATGAAAAAGAAGCATCTGTAAATATACCCGTCCCGCCTGTTAAGGCAGTATCTAAATTACCATCAACGTAACATCTTATTTCAGTCCCCGCTACTTCAATTCTGATAGTATGTTGTGTTTCTGTCCCTACACAGCTCGCAATTACATTAAGAGTTCCGTTTGTTAATTCATAAAGAACTCTTGCACCGCCATCGTCTATATCATATATATAGCCATTACCTCCGCTTGTGAGATTCATCCTTACACCTATTCCTAATGATCTGGTACTTGATGCAGCATTAACTACAAGTTGAGCATACTGATCGTTGCCTATTGTCTCATCAAGCCTTGTTAAGTTTATTAATGCCTCTCCAGGATATATTCCAGTGCCATTACAGGTTATTGATCCTATATCTGTTGCTGCCCAATTTCCTTGATTTGCTAAAGCAGACCCATTTGCATAAGAATTAAAATCATCTGTAAAAACTACACTTGAAGCAACGCCCCCCTGACTCGACAGAATCCCTATCATCTGACCATTTAATCCAATAGTCAGGGATAGAAGTATTAATATTAATAGCTTTCTCATAACTTTAGTTTAAAAGTCCACCAAATATCAGGTTATCATTTTGCCCTATCTTAAACAGTTGTGCAGCACCTTTAAGATTTATAGTTAAAGAGTCAAGTTCTGAGTGTACATTAGTACCTGTAAATCTAACCTTACCTCCCTTGCTTACAAATGTAGTCCATGTACCTACAGGAATAGGCTGAGTAGCATAGGCAGCTATAGTAACAAGCGTAAAATCGTTATAGAATACATGAACCTTACTCGCATCGGTAGCTAAAACGGTATAAGTTTCTGTCGTCACATGAACTGTGTCGGGTCTGAGTTTAACAAACACCGTAGCCAGATCAATATACTGTCCACTCGCATAGGTGGGTGCTATCTGAAAGAAGGTGCTGTCTTTTATATTCTCCTTATACCTGCGGCTTCTCCATCCTGTCCCTTTTACACCATCAGTCTCGCCTTGTGCAAATATATTTATTGCAAAGAAAAATATAACTCCGATAAGAACTATTAATCTTTTCATGTCTGTCTAATATAATAAATAAAGTTTACAGTTTAATAGAGCGTCTATCGAGTAGAAGGTTAAGACATAGACCCCTCCGACAAGAGTGATGGACACTAAAAGATTACTTACATCATTGCCCGATGAGTCAAGTAATTGTACCGAGTAGGGAACTACTGTAAGTGTTGTTGTTATCACAGTGTTTACCCCTGCGTTAATGTTGATTGTTGATGAGTATTTCATTGCATCGTCTAATATTTCGGTTAATGCCTTACTTACAAGTATTTTAACTATTTTCTCTCCATTTTGATACACAACCCATGAGTAGTTTGCATTAGCACTGTAAGCCCACGCAAAGATAAGGTTATTGTATTTTATATTTAAAACAGAAGTACTTCTTAACGGGTCATTCTTATAGAACACATCAAGAGAATATATCCCTGAAGACATAGGGCTATCTGATGCTAAGATAATGTCTGCCAATGATGTATTACACCAGAAGTACGATAACCCACTCCTACTATTATTATATAGGTCTGAAAACAACACCCTCGTCTCTCCATTTAACACAACTATTTCAGCAATATTAGATGGGTTAATAAGGTATGTAGTAGGCGAATCATTAACTATCCTCCTACCTCCATCTTCCCCCTGCCATTTACTTACTGTTGTTAAAAAATACATACTGTTAAATGTTTATTTATTTTGTTGCGTTGTATACCAACTAAACAATCGCTACTCCTGCCTGTATTAATGATCCCACTGGATCAAGTCCAACATAATATAGATAAGCATCCCCATTTTCTTTTTCTAAAAGAATTGGCTCTCCAACCTGAGATCCGTCCCATTCTCCAAATGTAGTATCTAATATTTTCGTCAATCTTGGGAACCAGATAATACCATCTTCTGAAATTGCATATCCTATTCCCTGTGTCGGTGTATCTAATGCACTATCAGAATAACTCATTTCATAATAACCAGCTGCGTTTCTTATAACACAAGGATCAATGGGTAATTCTGCCCAATCACCAGCTTCATAGGTAAGTGCAATCCCGCCGTACGTCCAGTTGATTAAATCCGTTGATGTTGCATAAGCAATGTGAGAGGCAAAAGGAGAAGCTATATAAGATACATAATACATATAATACAAACTTCCTATCTGAATTACACAAGGATCGTAAACATTTCTACCTGAATCCTGCGATCTTTGATACACTGGATCAGCAGAATATTTTGTCCATGTTATAAAATCAGGAGAAGTTGCAAGAAATATATTATTCTGATTTGAAGCATTGGCAGCAGAATAAAAGGCATACCAAAGGTTATCCTTTTTAATTATTCCCTTAACAAGAATTAAATGATCGTCATTAACCCCGCTTGAAAATCTCGGTGCTGAACTATATAAAGTCCATGTTAAAAGATCATCTGAGGTATATAGAACAACGTGCTTATATTCATAACCAGCTCCGGCATTAGCACTTGCAAGAGCATAGTAGGTACTTCCTATTTTAGCGTTAATATTTGGATAAATATATATCTGATAGACATCATCACCAATATCATTTATTTTAAAAACATTTGCAGCAACTATCGGATTACCGGCATATTTTGTTATGGCTGAGAAATCTCTCATAGGCACATGAGAGTTGTTGAAATTAGTATTTAAAGCATTTACAAATGCAAGCCCCGAACCATTATTTAAAGTACTTATTGTCGGAATAAAACAAGTTCTTTCGTCTCGTATTGTTTCAAAATTAGTATTAATATCACCTATCATGCTTGTTGCTGATATTATAGATACAGTTGACTTATATTTCTCAGCAGTAAAATTGTCATTTATTGCCGCTAAAAACTCTGCCGTGGTCATCCCTGCTATGATAGTGGTCATATTAATAAAGTATAAAATTATCAGTAGGTGCAAAAATGTACGAAGAAGCATTACCAAATGCAGCTATCCCGACCTTAGTCTTATCATTATATGTAGCATCCGTTACAGTACCAACTGAAATACCATCAAGGTAGACAGTAATAACGTTCCCAACCGTAGTTACCCTTACTGTTTTAGTGCCTCCATTTACTTGCGTAAAATTAATTGCTCCGGTTTTTGCAGTAGTGTCTAAATAAAGTCTTATATAAGGCGTACCAGAGCCGTCCCTTTCAAATTTTAATAACCATTTGTGAGTATCGTCCTGATAGCGGAAGGTAATCCCAGAACTATAATTAGCAACCGCAGGCATGACCATTTCAGCAGAAACATCTATGTCAGTCTGTCCTGATTCTGTAACAGCATAATACCACTGCGCCCCTGTTGCTCCCTGTGCTAGCTTATTACTTGATATTGTCCAAGTGTCTGCTGCCGTCCATCCTGCACCTACGTTCATTGTGTGGTCTGCCAAATGAACTGCATCTGTATCGGTAAAGGTATCGTAAAGAGTTTTAATTGGAGTCCATAATGTTTGTCCTAACCTATTCCCTTTTATATGACCATTTAGATTTAATGAATTATCCCAAAGTATAGGTAAAAAGAAAGCTGAAAACAACTTATCTCTATCTGTTCCCGAAAGTGTAACTGTTGATTTAAGAATACCTATTATTCTAATTGAGTAGGGCGTGTTGTCATCATATTTTATAGGTGTTCTCTGTAAATCATATCCAACTAATTCATCTTCTGTTACAGTTCTTAATACCTGATTTTTGTTAAACCAAATGTAATCACTATCAGCAGTTTTATAAGTGGCATTATTTGGACATTGAAAAGTATATGAGCCAACAGAACCGCCAATAGTTATGAAATCTGAACTTCCCGTTACCTGATTATTTAATTGACCTGCACTTATTTTAGATACTTCACCGTAAAACAAAAACAGGCTATCTATTATTTGTTGCGTCCAGTATGGTAGCAACGAACTACCTAATCCTATTGTTGTTCTACCTACACGTATTCCGGGACACATTGTGATTGATTTAAGTTTGACTTTCCGATAAGAACAACTCTACGAGGCATCAATTTATAAGATTAAAGTATAATACCGACTTCCACTTCAGTAGCCACGGTCTCGTAATGACCTGTCCTGTCTCCACTGTTGTCGAATATCTTCACAAGAGGACACTCAATCCAACTACCTGCCAAGGCATTGAATTTCTTTGGTAGTAATGCGGCAAGAGCTATCCTTCTCTTTGCCAAAGTATCTGCCCCCTTGATAGCATCATTATACCTTGCCAATGATACAGCATAGAAAGCACCGTCAGCGTTAGGTCTCGCAAGGAAGCCATTCTTCTCATACAGAGCTATTGCACGTTGCTCTGCCATCTCATCAGGGCTTACATAGTCGTCATCATGAAGATCCGTGATAGGGTCAAAGTGCGCTGTAGATAGGTCAATTAAATGCCAATCATAAACGAAGAAAGGTACTGCTGAACCAAATGTTTGGTGTGATTGTCCCATTGTATTTTGAGTTTAAATGTTTACTGTTTATTAACTTTTACAAAGATAAGCATTATTTACCTTTCGTCTTTTTCTCTATCAACTCACCTTTGGCTCTTCTCTTTGCTCCTGCCCACATCTCACTTATCTGTTTCTCAAAGACAGTTGTTTGTCCTCCATCCACTAAGAGAATAGGAGTAGATTTATCTTCTTTGCTCTTTGGGGTGTTCAAGTATTTAATTACCCATTCAGAGTAGTAAGCCATCGCATTGTCGTTGATGGTTTGTACTTCTTCACGGCTGAAGTCAAGAACCTCTTTCTCATCAACCCTTACATCTTCGGTACTCGTAATGGGTGCTTGAAGAACACCTTCCTCTACCATCTTCTGCCAACCAACCTCATTGTTCTTTTTAAAGTCATACCAAGAGAACACCCTTATCTTTGCCTCGTCCCTTGCATCCTTCCACAAGCCATCTATATCCTCTTGTATCCCTGTCTTGGTTATGGTTTGTAGTTTTGCGTCCTCTGTGGTTATCCTATCGTTCTTGCGCTTCTCTATTTTCTTACTATCTGATAATATGTAATCAGAAACACTCTTGTTAAAGATATTACCCGCCTCCCTTGAATAGAGATATAATTCTTTGGCTTCCATTGTGCGCTTCTCTATACCATCCTCTGTCTCTATGTAGGTAAGTCCGTTCTGTACTTTGGTCGGTATGGCGTTATTGTCTGCAAGGAATCTCCATCTTGCGTCTTTACCTTTGACGTCAAACCAAAAGGTATATGGCATCAACGCTTCACCGGGATATGTCTTTACCTCATCTCCAAACTGATCTATGCTCGGAAAGTTAATCTCAAGTGTTCTAAAGTGCTGTAGCCCTGCTGAGTAAGCTAAAATACTCTGAATGTCCTTCTGTGAGTATGACGCAGGGTCAAAGAATTTCCATGTCTGCTGTACCATCGCTGCGTTCCATGGTAGTGGTCTAAGGGCAAAGCCAAGATAGGTCTTACCAAGTGTCTGTCCCATACGCTTCCAGTTACTTTCCTCCATTGAACTTGCATCAGAGACCATTGTTATGAAGTTCTGTACTCCCGTAACAAACGACATATCCTTTACCATAAACATTGTTTGGATCAAAGGATTCTCTTTTGGGGCTGCGGTTAATATAGACACAGCTAACCTTGCATTGAGTTCTTCTTCGGGCATCCCTGACTTTAAGGCATCATTGAAGTTTCCTATTATTCCAAGAGGTATAGCAAGTGATGGCACGTTGAGATAAGAAATATCTACACCTTTTATTCTTAGGGTGTACTTAGGCATTACATTTGTTCTTCCCGGCTTCTTAAACCCTTCCTGATTATATCCCCCTGATATTTGAATGTCGTCATCATCGTCATTGCCTACGAGTAGCGCAGCGAGAGTAATGAAACTTACTGTACCGAGCCACGCACGTCCCATTTGTTCGTAGTACGCATTACTCCCTTTCTCTCCCATCTGTGCTGACGAACTAAGAGGATCTACAAGTTTCTTTAATGCAGATATGCTCATTCCGTTTGCTCGCATAAACCCGTAGAAAGGAGTGTAGTCTACCATATATTCTACCACGTTACCTACTATCTTGGTGAATGGTACGAAAGGTTTAAATACTACTCCCGTTAAGGGATGAGCATTGGCAAGTCTACCTATGGCATACGCTGTGGTGGCTATTAACCCGCCCCTCTCGTCTGTGAATATATTACTACGTGCAAGTGCCTCTGCTTCCTGTTTCTGTTCCTCTGTGATAGGAAACTCTTTTACAATAAGTTCTCTTAGGCGTATCCTCTTCTGTCTCTTAGTAACTTTCTTGCCTGACAGTTCCTCGTATTCCTTTGATTCTTTCTCTATCTGTGCAAGTATAGCATCGTGGTCTATATTCCATCCCTGTATGTAGTCATTAACCGCTTCTGTAAGTGCCTTGCCTTTAAGAGTAGGACTTATTAAGTTCTCTCGCAGGATTGACGCTACTTCCATGTCGAAAGCAGTATTGAACATCAGCCTATCCTGTGCAGACAAGTTACGTGAGACGTACTTCTCAAGGTTGAAGATATTAAGGTCTACCTTACCTACTTTTAGTGGTTTAAACCTATTCTTCCCGTACTTATATCTCTCAAGTTGCCCTACTTTAAATTGATTAGCGGTAGATATTTCCTCTACATACTTACTCGTAATATCACCATTGACATATATCTCTGCTGCCTCTGTTTTCCCATGCCCTATGCCCTCAATTAATGGTAGGTAATACATTTGTCCTCCCGGCATATAGAAGTCGCTTATTCCCTTTGTTTTCCTACCTTTAGCCATCTTAATCCACCTTGATAGATTAACTGCGTCCCTGAATGGTTTAAGAGCCATGTTAGTCCCTGCACTCCAAAGGTTAAGTATTGATGTAGGTATCCCTGAAAGCATGTGAGTATAGGCTAATGCTGTCCATGTCTCTGCTATCTCATTTATTGCTTTGCGAGGCACTAACTCATACATGTATTTAGCCATGTCAATAACAGCATCA
>Ga0172380_10005877_pt1 | contig 14589 bp, 10 predicted proteins | sample Leawe162metaG_FD_119747 | JGI IMG/M metagenome (GOLD analysis project Ga0172380, IMG submission 119747) | Leachate microbial communities from a municipal landfill in Southern Ontario, Canada - Leachate well 162 metaG | ecosystem: Engineered > Solid waste > Landfill > Unclassified | place...
CTAATGATTTGGGTCATACCAATTTTGGTACCGAGAAGTGCTTTCATTGCATTTCGCTCCCACTTAAAACTCTTGGTGGAAGGGGGTTTCCGCATCGGACCTACCAATTCACCAAGAGAGACTTGTTATTACGTAATAAGTTACCATACGAGTGTACCAGAGAATGACCACTGTTGTCAACTGTTACGAGTGATGGGATAAAGATGAGGACTCAGAGGCTAAATAACAATACCAGCTGGTTCAAAGTAGCTGATAATACCCACCACAATAATCACGGCATACCAGATCTTGCGGTTGGCCTGGAACTTCTCAAACTGACTAACGATAATCAGACCGACGATCAGGCCTACCGGAATAGCGGCAAATGTCATACCCAGCCACGTAAAGGGCTGGCTAAATTTGATCCAAAACGTCGCCAGCAGCACGCAGACGATCAGTTTCAACAAATATTCTCCATCGCTCTCAAATATCTTCTCGTAGCCTTTGCGGCTAAAGGTACGGTTGCGGGCATAGGTTCTGGTGCGAGCTTTTTGTTTTGATGTCATAGTCATATGCCACTATAGCATAAAATGCTTGCGTTTTTCATGTCTTTAATGCCATAATGCAAGCATTAGATACATAATCAAATAAGGAATAGGTATGGCAACAAAAAAGGCAGCTCCAAAGAAGACAGCAGCAAAAAGAACTCATTCTAAGACTAAATCTACCACTGTACGCTCATTTCATGTAGCGCCTCGAGACCGACCATTCTGGACGTTCCTGTTTACCACCCAGTCATTCTACTGGGTCCTGATCGGTGCAGCGGTACTCGCCGTTGGTATCTATGTCGCTTCGCTACAGATTAGGATTAATTCGCTGTATGACCAGGTTGACACCAATAGCGTACAGTCAAAACTAAACAAAGAAGAGCTCAAAAAGCTCAACCAAGCGCTGCAAAATAGCTCTAACTAAGCAATCTTTAGTCGCAAACGAAAATATGCCCGGATCACTCCGGGCATATTTGTTAGGTAGGAAAAACTACATACGAATTTCGGCGTCAACACCAGCTGGCAAGCTGAGGTTTTGCAGACTATCGATAGTCTTTGGTGTCGCGTTGGTGATGTCAATGAGGCGCTTGTGTACGCGCATCTCAAAGGCTTCGCCGCCCATTTTGTAGACATGCGGGCTCTTAACCACCGTAAACGTGCTACGGCGAGTTGGGAGCGGCACAGGGCCGGCAATACTCGCGCCCGTACGAACGGCCGTGTCGATAATTTGTTTTGCTGATTGGTCAATGACCTTGTGGTCATAGGCTTTGAGACGGATGCGAATACGCAGTCCTTCTGCTTTGGTATCTGCCATGAGATAACTCCTTCTTATGTGCTAGACCGTAACCTCTGCTCGCTTCAAATCTTCTCTTGGCTGGCCGAGTTCTCGGTACTAATGTTAATACGTGAGTGATTATAACAGAAAATATTTAGTACCGCTAGTACGTCAGCCCCTAAGCAGCCGCTTCTCGAGCGACAAGAGCCTCTGGTATCGACCGATCATCTACCTCAAGAGCAATAACGGAGTCGTCGCGTGATTCTATTACTCCCATAGCGGCTGCTTTTTGAGCTGCGTCAAGAGCCTGTTGTGCAAGCCGGATAGACATATGAAAGTCCCCTTCTACCCCACCATTCTCATTCTTCTTCTTAGTTTCAGCCTCGTAGCGGTCAAAATATTCGGTAAGCGGGCGGCCGTTGCCCTGGGTGCCTCTTGATATATTAATCGTTAGCTCTCGTAGTTCACCGTTAACCTCTATACCTATAGTGACGAGCTTATCTTTATCTCTACTCTCCATCGTGCCGTCACTCGCCTGCTCGTGAGATGGTACGAGACTTATCGTCGATGATTCCATGGTGCCGCGCTCAACTATTCTGACTTGTGACATTTTTATTTCCCCTATCGCTCTTCGCTTTATATTTACTGAGTGTATACCTCCGAGCGAAACATGTAAACATACAAAATATCCCTCCGAGTGGAGGGATATTTTACAGTAGTTACAGAGCTACTATTTTGTGATGCTGGTTACAACACCGGCACCAACGGTACGGCCACCTTCGCGGATAGCGAAGTTCAGACCTTGTTCCATGGCGATTGGGGCAAGCAACTTAACTTTGAAGGTAAGCGTGTCACCTGGCATAACCATTTCTTTGTCGGCTGGCAGTTCAACTTCACCAGTTACGTCAGTTGTACGGAAGTAGAACTGTGGTTTGTAACCCTTGGTGAATGGTGTGTGTCGGCCACCTTCTTCTTTTTTCAGGATGTAGACTTCAGCTTCAAACTCGGTGTGTGGAGAGACTGAACCTGGCTTGGCAAGCACCTGACCGCGCTCAATTTGCTCGCGCTCAATACCACGAAGCAGAATACCTGCGTTGTCACCGGCTTGACCTTGGTTTAGGTTCTTTTTGAAGGCTTCAATACCAGTTACGACTGATTGCTGAGTAGCTTTCACACCAACGATCTCAACTGGGTCGTTTAGCTTCACGATACCTTGTTCGATACGACCGGTAGCAACTGTTCCACGACCTTTAATCGAGAAAACATCTTCGATTGGCATAAGGAATGGCTTGTCGAGGTCACGTACAGGCTCTTCGACGTATTCGTCGAGGGCTTTAACGAGTTCCATGATAGCGTCTTCAGAAGCCGCGTCACCTTCGAGAGCCTTGGTAGCAGAACCCTTGATGATTGGAGCGTTGTCGCCGTCGTAACCGTTCTTGGTCAGCAGTTCACGAACATCCATTTCAACCAGTTCTACGAGTTCTGGATCAGCGAGGTCCATCTTGTTCAGGAACACGACGATCTTTGGAACGTTCACCTGGTGAGCCAAAAGCACGTGCTCTCGGGTTTGCGGCAGTGGTCCATCGTTAGCAGCTACCACAAGGATAGCGCCGTCGATCTGAGCCGCACCGGTGATCATGTTCTTGACGTAGTCGGCGTGACCTGGCATGTCGACGTGAGCGTAGTGACGCTTTTCTGACTCGTATTCCTGGTGAGATGAAGCAATAGTAATACCACGAGCTCTCTCTTCTGGAGCGTTGTCAATCTGAGCGTAGTCAACTTTTTTGTTGGTGTCGCTTGGAAGGCGCTTGGCAAGTACAGATGTAATTGCAGCGGTTAGGGTTGTTTTACCATGGTCAACGTGACCCATAGTACCGACGTTAACGTGCGGCTTGGTTCGATCGAAATCTGCCATTTAGATTATTTCTCCTCTTATTGATAATTTTCGCGCGCAATCTATAACAGACTCCACGACGTATGAGTTTTAGTATACAGGCTTTCTCTCAGTTAGTAAAGAGATTTTGACACTAAAACACCACCGCGTTAACGGTGGTGTTTCGTAGCCTATTTGCTGCTGCGCTTTTCGATGATTTCCTGCGCAACGTTTGGTGGTACTTCTTCGTACTGCGCTAGCTCCATCGTGCTGGCGGCACGACCTTGGCTCATCGAGCGGATGTCGTTGGTATAGCCAAACATGCTGGCCAGTGGTACGATCGCTCGTACCAACTTGGCGCCGCCCTGCAAGTCTTCCATGGCTTCAATCCGGCCACGGCGAGCATTGAGGTCGCCGATCACGTCACCCATGAATTCCTCAGGGGTCGTAACTTCCACGCGCATGACAGGCTCGAGCAGGATTGGCTTGGCTTGCTTGATACCTTCACGGGTTGCCAGGCTACCAGCCAGTTTAAAGGCGAGTTCGCTGGAGTCCACATCGTGGTAACTACCGTCGTAGAGCGTCGCTTTGACGTCAACCACTGGGTAGCCAGCAATCACACCGCCATCAAGCGTTTCTTTGATTCCTTGTTCAACCGGCTTGCGGTATTCCTGTGGCACCACACCACCCTTAATAGCGTCAAAGAATTCAAAGCCCTTGCCTGCTTCATTCGGTTCAAAACGAACCCAGACATCACCATACTGACCACGTCCACCAGATTGCTTGGCATGCTTACCCTGTACTTCAGACGTACCCTTGATCGACTCCCGGAACGCTACTTGCGGTTCACCAATGTTGGCTTCTACTTTAAACTCGCGTTTCATACGATCAATCAGAATGTCGAGGTGCAGCTCACCCATACCAGACATAATCGTCTGGCCAGTTTCTTCATCGGTGTGAACGCGGAAGGTTGGATCTTCTTCTGCGAGGCGCTGCAGGGCCACACCCATTTTTTCTTGGTCGGCCTTTGTCTTTGGCTCAACTGCAATTGCAACTGGCGGCTCTGGGAATGTAATACTCTCTAGGGCTATCGGGTGAGCAACATCACAGAGGGTATGACCCGTAAAGGTGCTCTTGAGCCCCACGACTGCCGCGATATCACCGGCGGCCACTTGATCGATTTCTTCACGCTTGTCGGCGTGCATACGTACAATACGGCCAACGCGCTCTTTTTCACCAGTTGTTGTGTTCAGAACATATGAGCCCGCTTTGAGGACACCTGAGTAGACACGGACAAATATGAGCTTACCCACAAAAGGATCGGTTGCAATCTTGAAGGCTAGTCCGGCCATTGGTTCATCGGCCGATGGCTTGCGATCAACCTTATCGCCAGATTTAGGGTTAATGCCCCATATAGCGTCGACATCGAGTGGGCTTGGCAGATAGTCGGCCATGATATCCAGGAGCTTCTCGACGATAACGCCACGTCCATCGCCACCGCTAACGAGGTAAAAATCACCCGCGAGAACACGCTTGCGTAGCGCACTCTTTAGTTCTGACTCGGTAACAGAATCCTCACCTTGCTCCAAATATCGTTCGAATAGGTCGTCGTCAGCCTCTACAGCTGCCTCAACGAGCAAGCTACGAGCATTTTTTGCCTTTTCGAGCATGTCTGCTGGAATTTCACCCGGTACGAGTGCCTTATCTGTGTAGTCAGAGTAGGTGTAGGCCTTCATGTCAACTAGATCGACGACACCATTAATGTCTTTTTCGAATCCAATTGGCAGATGAATCGGCAACGCATTTTTAGACAAACGGTGGTGAATACTGTCGAGTGACTTGTAAAAGTCACCGCCCGTTTGGTTGATCTTGTTGATAAAGCAGATACGAGGCACGCCGTACTTGTTGGCCTGACGCCAGACAGTCTCGGATTGTGCTTCGACACCCATCTTGCCGTCAAAGATTGTAACCGCACCGTCAAGCACGCGGAGCGAACGCTCGACTTCAGCAGTAAAGTCGATGTGCCCTGGCGTATCGATAATATTAATCTTGTGGTCTTTCCAGAAACAGGTTACGGCTGCGGAGGTAATGGTGATACCGCGCTCTTTTTCCTGTGCCATCCAGTCAGTTGTTGCGCTGTCGCCGTCGGCACCACGAACTTCACCAATCTTATGGTTGATACCCGTTCGGTACAAAATACCTTCGGTGGTCGTTGTTTTACCGGCATCAATATGCGCAATGATACCAATGTTGCGGTAGTCCTTTAGGGGGACATTCTTTTCTGCCATAGGGTTATTCTTTTCCTTCGATTAACTTAATTTTTGCCATAAAAAATAGCACTTTACTCCAATTTTAGCAGATTAATCAATTATTATCCACTGGTGCGGGCTAAATATTAGAGATATAGGCCAATAGGTTTGTCGTCTGGGCCTGGAGGATTTAGCACATTATTTGCATTGACAACCGCCTCATGAAAAGCCTCTATCTCATCTTGGCTAGCTAAATCGTTCCAAGCTATCACGGGTTGCCTACCGCTCATGATACCCTCAATAACAAAGCTAGTAATTTTTTGTTTTATTTCATGTATCGTAGCCGACTGACCATACTCCGAATGTTCTCTGGACGCAAGCTCATCAAGATTTGCATGGCCTGCAAATCGTATTACCTCTTCAGGGGTAGGTTCAATGAGCCCGTCAGGGAAACCCATCTCCTGGTCATCCCCATAATCGAGATGGCCGAGTTCTTCTACCTTTATTAATCCTGTTGGCTGGGTGCTTTCACGCAGAATTAAATGACGACCATCTCCGTATGCATCCTTCCTCACGACAACGGAATACTCATTTTTATTACTAGTCATATACAGGATTCTTTCATATATGGCACAGCTATTCAAGCATGTGTAATTTGAATAGGGTTTGTTATAATGAGCAGCATCTAATATCTGCAGACCGGCCGATAGGGATACTGCAAATTCCCGTGTAATCGATAGAGCTAATATGGACACTTTCCAGGTAGTACTCGTTATCGATGAAACGCAAAGCCGCCCCAGTGAATTCTTCTTCGCTAGGGCGGCCAGGCTGTCGTTCGACCATGTTTTTAGCTTCGGGCAAAGTGAGCGAAGGCTCGGTTAGCCTCGGCCATCTTGTGGGTGTCTTCCTTCTTCTTGAAGGCGTTGCCGGCTTCGTTGTAAGCATCAACAATTTCCATCGCGAGACGTCGTTCGTAGGGCATGCCCTTGCGGTTACGGGCAGATTGAACCAGCCAACTAAAGGCGTAGTGCAGCTGACGGTGACCCGACACGGGGAATGGAATCTGGTAGTTGGCACCACCGACACGACGAGATTTCACCTCGAAGTTTGGAGCAATGTTACGTAGTGCTTTTTCAAACACTTCGAGTGGATCTTCACTATCGAGTTTTTTGGCAGCTTGTTCAAGCGCACCGTAGACGGCACGTTCGGCGACAAGCTTCTTGCCGTTAAGCATTGATTTATTAATCAGGCGCTGCACAAGCACGCTTTGGTACTTGCGATCAGGCTTGAGTTCACGTTGTAATTTCTTAGTGACTTTACGAGGCATTACTTGCTCTCCTTCTTCGTACCGTACTTGGAACGGCCTTGTTTGCGTCCAGAGACACCTTGAAGGTCAAGGGCACCACGGACGATGTGGTAACGAACACCTGGAAGGTCAGGTACACGACCACCGCGCACGAGCACCACAGCGTGCTCCTGGAGGTTGTGGCCTTCACCGCCGATGTAAGCCCAGACTTCTTGCTGGTTCGTCAAACGAACACGAGCAACTTTACGAAGAGCTGAGTTTGGCTTCTTTGGTGTTTTAGTGGTTACCTTGATACAGACACCACGTTTGAGTGGGCCGTTTTGCTCATAATAACGCGTTTTAAGCGCGTTGTGGATGCGGCCAAGCGCTGGGGACTTCGACTTCTTATTCGCAGTCTTACGCGGCTTGCGCACCAACTGGTTGATTGTTGGCATGGAAAATGAAACTCCCGTTATATTGTCTTCTTTACTTCGCAAATCAGATTCAGCATCTCTGATATTGCCTCTGTTTTAATCTTGTCTCGTGGCACACACGCCATTAGTCAAATTAAAATAGGAAACTCATGTGTGATTATAGCAGCTAGGACTGGGTTTGTCTACCGGGGATACGGATGCAATACATCTGCCATCCCAAAGCACCCTCGGAGTCGAGAGTGCTTGTAGTGAGGCTATTCTCGGGTTAGAGCTCGGCAATATGCTCGAGGTCTTCTTCGATAGCATCTGGCTCGGTGTAGGTTTCAACCCCGGTTCCTACAGGAATCTTGCGACCAATGATCACGTTCTCTTTGAGTCCGTGTAGGTGGTCGGCGCGTCCGTTGGTGGCGGCGTTGATTAGCACGCGAGTCGTATCCTGGAATGAGGCGGCTGATAGCCAGCTATCGCTCCAGATAGATACCTTGGTAATACCAAGCAGTAGTTGGGTGTACTGCACCAGCTCTTTGCCATCTTGCGCAAGCTTGGCATTGGCGTCAACGACGGCAGCCTTCGACACGATATCACCCGTCACGAAGCTGCTATCACCAGGACCTTCAACCTGGACACGACTAAACATTTGGCGAACGATGATCTCCAAGTGTTTGTCGGCCACATCTTGACCCTGAGCAGCGTAGATACGCAGCACTTCATTGATGATGTAGCGCTGGGTTGCTTCGGTGCCCTTGAGGCGCATCAGATCGTGCAGGTTGAGTGAACCGATCGTCAGACGATCACCCGCTTCAACCATGTCACCTGCCTTGACGGTCAGCTGCGTGGTACCGGGTACTTCGTAGCGGACCGGTGAACCGGCGTTCGCGGCTAGCACCAAGGTATCTTCAGCGACTTCGACGACACCGTCAAATGGAGCGACCAGTGGCTTGGCTTCGCCTTCAGCGGTCGCCAGGACATCTCCAACCTTGACATTGCTGCCGGCTTTGACAGTTACCAGACGGCCTTCAAGCGCGATGCGCTCGACGTGGCCGGCTTCTGGCGTCACCTGAACGACATATTTCTTGCCATCTTCCCAGACATCGACCAGACCCGTGACTTCGGTCATAGTCGCCTGGCCCTTTGGTGAACGAGCCTCGAACAGCTCCTCAACACGAGGCAGACCCTGGGTAATGTCACCACCAGCCACACCACCGGCGTGGAAGGTTCGCAGCGTCAGCTGGGTACCAGGCTCACCGACAGACTGGGCAGCAATAACACCAACTGGCTGGTCTTTGGCGACCAGGCTTCCAGTCGCCATATCGATACCGTAGCTCTTCTGTGGAATACCCTTGAGGCTCTTGGTTGAGAGGACCGATTGAATCTTGACGTTGGTAATATTGGTATCGGCTTCGATCGCATCGGCGATGTCACGAGTAATCAGCTCGTCTTTACCGATGTGATCACCGACAGGTTCAGCCGTAAAGCGACCAAACAGACGGTTGCCAAAGGCAATCATGGTGTCTTCCGATTCGCTGCGGTAGATCGCAAAGCCATCGTCATCACCAGCTTCATCGGCGACCGTAAAGACATCCTGAGACACGTCGACAAGACGACGAGTCAAGTAGCCTGAGTCGGCAGTCTTGAGTGCGGTGTCAATGAGACCCTTACGGGCACCACGGGTAGCCACGAATTGCTCTAGTGAGCTCAGACCTTTTTTATAGCTACTACGGATAGGCAGCTCGATCTCACGGCTCGCGGCGTCCACCATGATTCCCACCATGGCGCTCGCGAGCTTAACGTTTGAGATATCACCACGGGCTCCAGAGTTGACCATGACACTAATACTGGTGTCCATAGTCTTGAGCTCGTTTTGCAGGAACTCAGTCACGTTGTTGTCGACGGCGCGCCACGCACCAACAGTCAAGCTGTAGCGCTCTTCTTCGGTAATAAGACCCTGGTCGAACTGATCAGAGATGAGCGCTGTCTTAGCGTCACCCTCAGCCACGAATTCAGAGACTTCATCAAAGTGGAGGTAGTCATCTTTACCGGTTGATACGGCAGCGACGGTGGCGAAGCGGAACGCCAGACCCTTCATGCGGTCGGCTGTGGCGGCTGTTTCTTCAGCACCGTACTTATCAAAGACTTTGGCAAGTACTTTCTTCAGCTGCTTCTTGTTCTGAACGCTGTTATCAAATGGGAAGTCTGCCGGCAGAATTTCGTTAAAGAACACACGTCCGAGGGTGGTGTTGCGGATCTGACCTTTGGCAAAGACACGGATAGGTGTCTGAAGCTGCAGGTACTTGTTGTCGTAGGCAAGCTCAGCTTCATAGACCGAGCTATAGCCCTTGACATCCTTGGTCTGCACACTTGGTTTTTCGTACGTAAGGTAGTAGTTACCGAGCACGACGTCTTGTCCGATGTTGAGCACGGGTGCACCATCAGCTGGTTTTAGCAGGTTGTTGGTGGCACTCATCAGCTCGCGAGCTTCACGCTGCGCTTCATCAGACAGTGGCAAGTGAACGGCCATCTGGTCACCGTCGTAGTCAGCATTAAAGCCGTTGGCGACGAGTGGGTGCAGTTGGATCGCTTTGCCATCAACGAGTTTCGGCTGGAAGGCCTGGATACTGAGTCGGTGAAGTGATGGGGCACGGTTCAAAAGCACGTACTTGCCTTCAATCACGGCATCGAGTGCATCCCAGACCACCGTGTCGCCAGCTTCGATAAGACGCGTGGCTGAACGGATGTTGTGAGCGTGTTCTTCGCGGAGCAACCAGCTAATAACGAAGGGCTTAAATAGCTCGAGAGCCATCTGCTTTGGCAGACCACATTCGCTAATCTTGAGCTTTGGACCAACCACAATCACGGAACGTCCCGAGTAGTCAACACGCTTACCGAGCAGGTTCTGGCGGAAACGCCCTTGCTTACCCTTGAGCATGTCAGAGATCGACTTCAGGCGGCGTCGGCCACCCGTGGCATTGACCGCACGGCCACCACGGGCAGCAGAGTTGTCAATCAGGGCATCAACTGCCTCTTGCAGCATACGCATTTCGTTGCGGCGGATAACTTCCGGCGCGTTGAGATCGATCAGCTTCTTGAGACGGTTGTTACGGTTAATCACGCGGCGATACAGGTCGTTTAGATCTGAGGTCGCAAATCGACCACCAGTCAGTTGCACCATTGGGCGCAGGTCTGGTGGAATCACAGGCAGAATAGTCAGCGTTAGGCTGCTTGGTTTAATACCAGCAGCGTGCATGCCTTCAAGCACCTTGAGGCGCTTGAGGAGCTTCTTTTCACGTTGGCCCTTAGCACCGGCAACTTCTTCGGACAGCTGGGCAATGAGCTTTGGCAGATCGATTTGGTCGAGCAGTGCCTTAAGGGCTGTGCCACCCATGCCAACTTCAGCTAGTTCTTCGTATTCTTCAGGCAGGTTACGAAAATCAGTTTCAGCGATTAGTGCGCTCTTGACGAGGCTGTCAAGCTGGCTTTTCTTGAGCTCGTAGCTCTCGTTCAAGTCTTCGACTTCGCGTGACTGGGCTTCAGCCAAGGCTTTGACATCGGCGTTTTCAGCTTCAGCTTCTTTTTCGTAGCGCATTTTAATAGCCATTCGTCCAGCTTCGGTCTCGGCTTCGATATCTGCCAGGTACTGGTCGCGCTTGGTTTCATCGACGTTCAAAATAACGTAGGTTGCAAAGTACGCAATTCGCTCCAGGTTACGGACGGTAATGCCGAGCAGTAAGCTCATCGCACTTGGGGTACCACGCATAAACCAGATGTGGGCTACTGGAGCAGCCAGCATGATGTGACCCATACGTTCACGACGAACGATACTCTTAGTGACGAGTTCACCGTTTTTGTCGATGGCAGCTTCACGCGAGCGCACACCCTTTAGTTTGTTATCGTGCGGGTTGATGTCTTTGACTGGTCCGAAAATTCGTTCGCAGAAAAGACCGTCACGCTCTGGCTTTTGGGTACGGTAGTTAATTGTCTCTGGCTTGGTTACTTCGCCGTGACTCCATTTCATGATGTCGTCTGGGCTAGCGACGGCCAGCCGAACTGCGTCAAAGTCAGCAATGCCATTGTTTACTAGGATTCGTGACATACTACGCCTCCTCCTTAATTTCTTCTATTTCATCAATATCCTGAATCGTCATATCCTCAAGGTCGTCAAGTTCAGCATCGGCTTCATCAAGCACCGTCTCTTCAACAGTGAGATCATCAACCATCGGGACTGATTTATCAGCCGGACCGGCTTCAGCGATGACTTCTTCGGCATCGATAATCGCATCCTCAGTTTCATCGAGCAAGTCAACGCGTAATCCAAGGCCCTGGAGCTCTTTGACCAGCACGTTAAAGCTTTCTGGTAGTTTCGGACCGACAATCGCTTCGTTCTTGATGATCGATTCGTAAGCCTTAGCACGACCGTAGACGTCGTCAGACTTGATGGTGAGCATTTCCTGAAGGGTCGTGGCGGCGCCATACGCTTCAAGTGCCCATACCTCCATCTCACCAAATCGCTGTCCACCGTTTTGGGCTTTACCACCGAGCGGCTGCTGGGTGACCATAGTGTAGGGACCGGTTGAACGGGCGTGGATCTTGTCACTCACCATGTGGTGAAGCTTGATCATGTGCATGATACCGACCGTCGTACGCTCTTCAAAGGCGTCACCGGTACGGCCATCAAATAGCTGCATCTTGCCATCGCGGGCAAAACCAGCTTTCTCAAGCTCGTCAGAAATGACATCGTTTGGCACACCGTTAAATGGTGGCGTGGCGACTTTGTAACCAAGCGCACGAGCCGCGAGGCCCAGGTGGGTTTCAAACAGCTGACCAATGTTCATACGGCTTGGCACACCGAGGGGGTTCAAGACCACGTCAACTGGTGTTCCATCTTCCATGAACGGCATGTCTTCAATCGGCAGAATACGAGCGACGACACCCTTGTTACCGTGTCGTCCAGCCAGCTTGTCACCGACGGAGATCTTTCGGAGCTGAGCCACGAAGACTTGGATCTGCTTAATCACACCCGACTTTAGTTCGTGACCATTGTCACGGCTAAAGACTTTGACGCCCACAACCTTACCGCCACCGGCATTGTTCATACGGAGGCTGGTATCACGAACGTCTTTGGCTTTTTCACCAAAGATAGCTCGCAGTAGCCGCTCTTCTGAGCTGAGCTCCTGCTCACCCTTTGGTGTAATCTTGCCGACAAGTACGTCGCCGGATCGGACTTCAGAGCCGACCTGGATAATACCCTCTTCGTCGAGGTTACGCAGGGATTCTTCAGACACGTTTGGAATATCTCGCGTCACAATCTCGTCGCCAAGCTTGGTTTCGCGGACTTCAATTGTGTAATCCTTGATGTTGATGCTCGTCAGTGCGTCTTCTTTGACCAAACGGTCAGATAGCACGATGGCGTCGTCCATGTTGTAGCCGCCCCATGGCATAAAGGCCACGGTTAGGTCACGACCCAGCGCTAGTTCACCATCGGCAATTGAGGCACCTTCGATCAAAATATCGCCAGCTTTGACCTTTTGGCCACGCTCGACACGGACTTTCTGGTTGATAGAACGGTCATCGTTACTTTTTGCAAAGTGGACAAGGCTGTAGATTTTAACGCCAGTTTTGTACTTGACGTGGATTTCATCACCGTCAGCCCGTACAACTTCGCCATCGGCTTCAGCCGTAATCAGCTGGCTGGTGTTACGAGCCACTTCGGCTTCAATACCGGTTCCTACCGTTGGGGCTTCAGGGTCAAGCAGCGGCACGGCTTGCTTCTGCATGGCTGCACCGGTGAGTGAGCGGTCAACACGGTTCTTTTCAATGAATGGGATCAGAGCGGCTGGAGATCCAAGGATTTGCTTGTGAGCAGCATCCATGAAGGTCACTTCGCTGGAATCTACTTGCTCTGGGAGCAGGCCGTTTCGGGCACTGACACGCTCGGCGACAAAGGCACCGGTTTTATCAAGTTCAGCGCTGGCATCGGCGATAACTTCGACGATTTCCTGCGACGCATCTAGATAAACTACCTCATCAGTGACTTTTCCGTCTTTAACACGCAGATAGGGAGTTTCGACAAAGCCATACTCGTTGATACGAGCATAGCTCGCGAGGTTGAGTACCAGCCCGATATTGGCACCTTCTGGGGTTTCAACTGAACAAATACGACCGTAGTGAGTTGGGTGGGCATCACGCACATCAAACCCTGCACGCTCGCGTGAGAGTCCACCAGGACCCATTGAGCTCAGGCGTCGTTTGTGTGAGAGTTCAGCCAGTGGGTTGGTCTCGTCCATGAGCTGTGACAGCTGTGAGCTGGCGAAGAATTCGCGCACCGCAGCCACAACTGGGCGAGCGTTGATCAATTGGCCAGGAGTAACAGTCTCAAGATCGCTCATACTCATACGGTCCATGGCGTTTCGCTGCATACGCAGCATACCGACGCGGAATTGACGAGCCACCAGCTCACCGACTAGTTTGACACGGCGGTTTGACAGGGCGTCGATATCATCGGCGGCTTCTTGGGTATTGTTCAGTCGGATGATTTCCTTTACGATCGCGACCAGGTCGCTCATTTGGAAGACACGGTTCTCGGTAGTGTTAGCAACGTCCAGGCCAAGGCGCTGGTTGAGCTTGTAGCGGCCGACTCGTGAGTAGTCAAAGCGCTTGAAATCAAAGAACATGCGCTCAATCATGCTGCGCGCGTTATCGACAGTCGCGAGGTCACCCGGTCGCAGGCGGCGGTAGACTTCAATCAGGGCTTCGTTGGAGCCGCGCGACGGATCTTTTTCGAGTGTGGCTTCGATGTATTTTACTTCACCGGTATCGACGTCGGCAAACAGGCTTTTAATTTCTGAGGTTTTGTTGTGGCCAAGGGCGCGCAGCAAGGTAGTGACAGGTAGCTTGCGGCGGCGGTCAATCTTGACGTACATAGCACCGTTTGATGCCGTTTCAAATTCCAGCCACGCACCGCGGCCAGGAATCAATTTAGCACCGTAGTAGTTACGGCCTAAGTTGGAATCGGCGGTAAAGAACACACCAGCGCTACGGATGAGCTGAGACACAACCACTCGCTCGGTACCGTTGATCACGAAGGTTCCGCGGTCGGTCATCCATGGGTAGTCACCAAGGTAGATTTTGCTTTCCTTGACTTCACCAGTGACCTTATTGGTCAGTTCAACACTGGCATGAAGCGGCGCGTCGAAGGTAATATTGTTGTCTTTGGCTTCGTGCTCGCTCGTTTTTGGATCCTCAAAGGCATAATCCTTAAAACGTAGTTCTAGTTTCTGACCCGTATAATCCTCGATCGGATTAAGTTCGGCAAATATTTCGCTCAGTCCAGTCTCGACGAATTCTCGCCAGCTGTCTTTTTGATGAGCAATTAAATTTGGTAGCGGCAGTGCCGTGTCATCTTGGGTAAAGAAAACACGCTTCACCGCGCTCGTAGGCTTAGTTTTTGCC
>Ga0172380_10005878_pt1 | contig 14585 bp, 9 predicted proteins | sample Leawe162metaG_FD_119747 | JGI IMG/M metagenome (GOLD analysis project Ga0172380, IMG submission 119747) | Leachate microbial communities from a municipal landfill in Southern Ontario, Canada - Leachate well 162 metaG | ecosystem: Engineered > Solid waste > Landfill > Unclassified | place...
CGCTGCCTGGAGCCTTTTTATTCCACCAGGGGCCAGGGGCATTCGGGCATGGGGCTCACCATAACCCGCGGCGCCATAGCCCGCTGCCAGGGGGAACTCTCCATCGAAAGCGAGCCCGACCGGGGCACGACCGTCACGATCAGAATCCCGGATATGCCTCCCGCCGGCGCGGCTGCCGGCGCGCCGGCCATGACGCCCCACCAGGGCCGCAAGCTGCGCATCCTGGTAGTGGATGACGAGGAATGCATCCGCAAACTGCTGGCCCAGGCGCTTAAATCAATGGGCTGCGAGGTGGAAACCGCCTCGGAGGGCAAGGCGGCGGTGGAGATGTTTCTTCCGGGCTCGTTCGATGTCGCCATCGTGGACATGGCCATGCCTGGCATGAGCGGCTCCGAGCTGGCCGTGGAATTCAAAAAAATACGCCCGGCCATACCGGTCATCATGCTGACCGGCTTCGGCGACATCCTCAAGGAAAGCGGGAGCAAGCCCGAAGGCGTCGATTTTATCCTGAGCAAGCCCATGCCCCTTGATGAGCTGCAAAATGCAATCTACCGGGTGACGGAAAAGCCGGCGGGATGATTTGACTCCCGGGAAAGAGTCATCATGCAGGGTCAAACATGTTGCCCGGGTTGATGAGGCTCTCCGGGTCGAAAACGCGCTTTACGCGGCGCATTTCCTCTATGCCCGCCTCGCCGAACATGAGGGCCAGGAAGGATTTTTTAAGCTTGCCGACGCCGTGCTCGCCCGAGATCGTCCCGCCCCATTGGACCACTTCCCGCGCCAGCTTAAGGTAAATCTCCTTGCCGCGCCTGTATTCATCCATGTTGTTCGGCAATATATTTATATGGATGTGGTTGTTGCCGATGTGGCCGAAAATCACGTATTCCAGGCCCGACTCATCGAGCGCACGGCGGTAGAGTCCGAACATGTCCGCGAGGCGCCCGTCGGGCAAGGCGAAATCCGTGCCGAGCTTTGTCAGCCCGGGGGCGGCCGCCGCCCTTTGCCCTATGCGCTGGTTGATGGTCTCCGGCAGGGCGTGCCGGAATTTTTTCAGCTTTTCGGTTTCCTCCGGGCTCAATGCCGTCCAGGCCGTATCGGCGCTGCTGGCGCAGGCCTCGAGCAGCGCCAGGAGCTCCTCGGCCTGCTTCTCCATGCCTGTTTCCGTGGTCGGCAGCTCGATATATACGGCCGTGTGCGCCCCCTCCGGCAGGGCCGGTATTTCCGATGAAGGCCCGGCCTTGCTTTTCTGGTCGCGCAGGAGGTTCAGGGCCTTGTAATCAAAATATTCCACCGCCAGGGGCGGCTTAGACAAGGCCGATATATTGCCATTTAGAGATGAATCTCCAGGTAGAGCCGACTTTACGTCGGCTATCATAGCCGGCGTCGGACAGCCCTGTCCGACCTGCCCGGACGGCGGGACAGCCCCGGCTTCGCCCGGAGGCTTCGCCGTGGCGAGCTGTCCCGCCCCACCGGTGTTTTCACCCCTTGCCGCGCGGACAAAATCGAGCGCTGATTCTTCCGATGGAAAAAATCCAATCACCCCTAAAATTTCTTCCGGCGGTTGGAGCAGGGCCAGCTCGGCTTCCGCCACGAACCCGAGTGTGCCTTCCGAGCCGATGAAGAGGTCTATCAGGTCCATGCCGGGCTTTGAAAAATAGCCGGCCGCATTCTTGACCGGCGGCATTTTATAGCCCGGGATCCTGCCCTCGCGCTGTTCCCCGGCCGGCAAAATTAATTGAAAAGCGCCGCTGGCATCCGCGAAACATTCACCGCGCCTGATATCCAGGAACGAGCCTTCGGCCAATACCAGGCGCAGGGCGGCCACGTGGTCGCGGGTGGGGCCGTAATGGAAGGTGCGCGCGCCCGAGGCGTTGCAGGCAATCATGCCGCCGATCGTCGCCGAGGCCTCGGTCGGATCCGGCATGAAACGCCATGCGCCTGATTTCCTGAAAAGCTCAAACGCCTTCCTGTCCGCCTCCGGCCACTTCTCCGTGTTTTCAAAATGCTTTCCGGCCAACGCCTTGTTAAGCGCCTCCAGCGTGATTCCTGGCTGGCAGCGCACGAAATACTTCCCGCTCTTTTCGTCGTGCCTCATGCCGAGGACGGCATTCATTTTCTCGTCGCTCATGAGCCATCCGCCCTCGGGAACGGCCCCGCCGGTGATGCCGGTGCGGCCGCCGGAAATGGTGACGGTTTTGCCAAGGCGCGCCGCCTCGCGCAGGATGGCGGCCGCCTCGGGCCCGGAAGCTGGGAAAAATATTTTTTCGGCCTTGCCCGGCAGACGCGACTCGTCGGAAAGGTAAGCCACCGCCCCGGAGGGATCCTTGCCCGGCCCGCAGCCGGCGGACATGGCGCCGGCGGGATATTCCTGCGCTTTGAGAGTGTTGTTCATTTTATCTTAATCGCAATGTGCTTTAGCACCTTGAGCCTGAATAACTGCTGAGAAAAAAAGAAACGTATTTAACAAAAGCAAACCCTGGCCGACGCGGGCAGGCGAAGGAAACGAAGTTTTTGAAAAGTATGCTTCGCGACAAACTTCGTTTCAGCCCTTGCTGATCCGCCCAGGCGGAAACTTTGTTTCCTTCTGTTAATCTTATCCGTTTTGGGTTGCGGGCATTAGACCGCCCTTGTTAAACGTGCCAAGTAATGCAGGGGCATGTCAAACCAAATTCACGCGCATTTTCCACCAGAAAATCCTTGTAATTGCCGCACGGCGGTATTACAAACCCCTATTGTTTCCAAGGCGTGGTTAAATCTTGCACAAGGGACAACATATGATCATAAAGCAGAAGGTCATGGCAATCGGCGCGCACGCCGACGATATCGAGGTCATCGCCGGCGGCACGCTCGCGAAGGCCAAAGACCAGGGCTACGAAATCGTTTACATCATGGCCACCAATAACTTCTCCGGCGGCTGGAGCCGCGTAAAGCCCGACGGCAAAATCGAAAGCCGCACCCCGCCCTACTTTGAAATCATGCCCCAGCGCAAGATCGAGGCCGAAGCCGCCGCCAACGCGCTCGGCACCCGCGCCATCCACCTGGATTTTCCCCAGCGCCATTACAAGGACAAGGATGGCAAAAAAGTCCAATTGTGCTACGGCTGTCCGCTCCCGGAAGGCGTTTCCGCAAACGCGCCGACCATCCTGAACGCCTACGAAGATGCCGCGAGCGTCAAGCGCATGACGGACATGATCCTGGAGCACAACCCCGCTTGCATCATCACACTGGGCCTGGCCACCGGCAACATCGAGCACTTCGCCACCGCCCAGCTGGTGGTAAAAAGTTTCTGGCAGGCGGTCGAGAAGGGCTTCCGGGGCGCACTCATCATGGGGCGCGAGGATTACACCGCCTACGGCGAGATCAACATGCGCTGGGACACCTTCATAGACATATCCGACTACCTGGATAAAAAAATGGAGCTGATCGGCAAGCACGCCTGCCAGATGCCGACCGCCGCCACCGACCCGGATCACGGGCACCGCCTGCGGCCGATGAAATGGGGCGCGGCCTGCGGCTGCAAGGCCGCCGAGGTCTTCACCTGGGTGCGGCGCTACGACCGCCCCAACCTGGACTCGTCCGACAAGTATTTCAGCCCCCTGATCGAGGAGCTCATCCACAACAGCAGGTGAAGCACCCTGCGAAGCCACGGAGGCCATTCATCCCTGTGGCAAGCCACAGGGCTTTATGGCGAAGAAGGGTAAAATATTTCTAAATAAGCACCACCAGGACACAGGAGGCATTTTAATGAAAACTTACGTGAAATCGGCTTTAGCGGCCGCGCTGCTCTCCGGGCTGATGCCAACCGCTCAAATTCACGGCGCGACATTCATTGTCAAGGACGGCCAGCCCCTGGCTGAAATCATAATTTCCGAAAAACCGCCCCGCATGGTGAAGCTGGCGGCCGAGGAGCTTCAGGCCTGCGTAGAAAAAATCAGCGGAGCAAAGCTGGCCGTCACGAACGCAGCCGGCAAGGACATGCCTGTCAAGATCTACGTGGGCAGAAGCAAATACACCGATGAATTGAAATTAAACGCCGAGGGCCTCAAGGATGGCGCGTTTAGAATGATTTCTGGCAAAGACTATCTCGCCCTGCTGGGGCAGGACAGCGACTTCGTGCCGCCCAAGCCCTTCGCGCTCAGCCGGGCCGAAGTTCCGCGCATGTTGGAGGAATGGGACGCCCTCACGGGCGAGAAATGGGGCAATCCACAGGCATCAGCTTTCAAGGGCTATAACCAGAAAATGGGCATTTGGGCGGGCGACGAGCACGGGTCGCTGAACGCCGTCTACGAGTTCCTGCGCGGGCTGGGAGCGCGCTGGTATCTTCCCGGGGAGCTGGGAGAAATCATGCCGGAAATGAAGTCCATTGAACTGGCGGCGGTCGACCGGACAATCGTGCCCGATTTTCCATACCGCGATTTAAGCATATCCTACGGGGCCTATTTCATAGCGACCCAGGACGACATCATGTGGCAGCTGCGGCTGGGCCTCAACCACAAGGGCGGATTCGGCGGCGGGCACGGGATCATCTACGTGCACAACCGGGATGAGGTCAAAAAGGCACACCCGGAATATTACGCGCTCTGGTGCGGCAGCCGGGCCATTGACCACAAGGGCGGCTGCGGCGCGCCCTGCCTTTCCTCGGAAGGCCTGTTCCAGCAGAACGTCAAGTTCGCGCGCGCCATGTTCGACACTTACAACCTGCCGGCCATCAACGTGTCGCCGGCCGACGGCTATGGCGCCCTTTGCGAGTGCGAACTCTGCAAGGGCAAGGGCACTCCCGAACGGGGCTGGAACGGCACCCTTTCGGATTACGTCTGGAATTACGTCAACCGCGTGGCGGCGGAATTGTACAAAACCCATCCCGACCGCAAGATAACCGGCCTGGCCTACTCCTCCTACCAGCTGCCGCCGGAAAAGATCGCCAAGCTCAGCCCCAACGTGGAAGTGGTCATCTGCCGCTGGCGGAGCAACTTTTACGACCCGGAGACGCGCGAGCAGTTCCGGAAGCTGACCGAGGCCTGGCTGGAAAAGCTGCCTTCCGGGAAAATATACATATGGGACTACTACCTCCACAACCGGCCCGGGCAGGACAACATCCCGGCGGTCTTCCCGCACCTGATCGCCGACGACCTGCGCTACCTGAAGGGCAAATCCAGGGGCGACTTCATTGAAATATACTCCCACCGGACGAATGAATTCGGCTATATCGCCCTCGCGCTCAACCACCTGAACGTCTATGCCACGGCGCGGCTCCTGTGGGATTCGGGCCAGGACGTGGACAAGATGATGGACGAATACTGCACTCTCTTTTACGGCCCGGCCGCCGGGGAAATGAAAGAATTCCTGGCATTTGCCGAAGCCAGCTGGCCGATGATGAAAACGCGGGCGGACCTGATCGACAAGACATTCGCCCTGCTGGAGAAGGCCTCGCAGGCCGCCGGCCGGGACACGGTTTACGCCCAGCGCGTCCGGATGGTGGCTGACTACGTCCAGCCGATGAAGGAGCTGCGCACCCGGCTTGCCGAGGGGCGCAAGGACGTCCCGAAGGCTTTGGCCGGGAGGCGCGAAAAGAAGGACCTGAAATTCGACGGGCGCCTCGACGACAGGTTCTGGGAAGGGTTGCCGGTTTATGATTTGAAAGACCTTGTGACGAACAAGCCGCCCGCGCACGCAACCACCTTCCAGACCGGATGCGTCGGCGAAACCATTTACTTCGGGATAAAATGCGCCGAGGACGACATGAAAAACCTGAACGTGACAGGCAACAAGAACGGCGACCCGAACATATTCATGGGCGACAACCTGGAACTCCTGCTGGAAACCCCGACCCACTCCTATTACCAGGTCGCTTTCAACCCGAACGGCAACGTGATAAACAACGACCGGAAAAAGGGCATGAACACCCAGTGGTCCTCCGGGATAGAGGCCGCAACTTACAAGGGCGATGATTTCTGGAGCATGGAAATGCGTATCCCGGTCGCCGGCGACAAGGCGGAGGAGATTGACCCGCTCAACGGCATATCGGGCAACCTGCCCACCGAAAAGCAGCCCTGGTTTTTCAACCTGTGCCGCCAGCGGCTGCGCGGCAAGGACAGGGAGCTCTCGGCTTTTTCGCCGACCGGCAAGAGCGCGTTCCACGTGCTGCTGAAATTCGGGGAGCTGAGCGTCCGCTAGTCCAAAATGTTGCATTGATAATTTTGATAGAAGCAACGGAACACAACAATGCTTTTTCGAGGGAAAACAATGAAGAAATTTTTGCTTTACGAGATGTGCCGGGGCGACCTGAAAGGCCGCAAGTTCGACTTGGCTGTGATCCCGGTCGGCGCAACCGAGGCCCACGCCTGGCACCTGCCATTCGGCAACGACACCCTGCACGCGGCCGAGGTCGCCAGGCGCGCGGCCGCGCGCGCCGCAGAAAAGGGCGCGGGCGCGCTCGTCCTGCCGGCCATTCCCTTCGGCTGCAGCCCGGACGTGATGAGCTATCCCTACACGGTAACCATCCGCCCCACCACGCTCCTGCGCCTCCTGGAAGACCTGATAAACTCCCTCGCGGACCACGGTATCCGCAAGTTCGTTGTCCTCAACGGCCACGGCGGGAACACCGGCACGATCGAGGCCCTGACGCGCGAGCTATTTGGCAAGCGCGGACTCTTCATCGCCTGGATCGACTGGTGGACCACGGTCGCGGACGTTGTCCGTCAGGTCCAGGAAACGGACGAGCTCTCGCACGCCGACGAGATCGAAACCTCTCAGTCCCTGGAAATCTGCCCGGAGCTCGTGCGGATGGACTGGGCCGAGAAGACGCACAGCAACCCCACCCAGCTCAAGAAGATGAAAGAATACGGCGGCAAATTCCTTTCGCCCTGGCATCTTTACACCAAGAACGCCGGCGTTGGCGATCCCACCAAGGCCACCAGGGAAAAGGGCAGGAAAATCGTCGCGGCCGCCGGGGAGCGCATAGCCGCCATGCTCGTGGAGCTGGCGCGCGCGAAGCACAAGGGGCAATATTTGTATTAACACGGGCTGTACCCAAAACAAAAATTCGAAATCCTAATATCGAAATCCGATGCTACTCTGCGAAGTAAAGCCTTCGCTACGAAGCACGAGAACAAATTCAAATGAGCAGATATCAACAAAAATGCGAAAAACAATCTTTGTTTCGGATTATCCGCCACTGGCGGACCTGCCTATGGAACGACGCGCTTCGAATTTCGGATTTTTAAATATCGCTAATAATTTTCTTGTTTTTTCTTCACGGTTTCTCATGTATCAGGCCCTGATGATAGAGGTAATTAAAGGATTAATCCATCGCCATGAAAAAAACACCCGCAAAATTCCCGTGGCCGGATGCAAAAATCCCGCGCTACACCGCCTTCCGCACAAGCCGGCCGCTTAAAATAGACGGCCGTCTCGACGAGCCGGCCTGGCTGGCCGCGCCGCGTTCGCCGCGCTTTGCGGACATCATCACCGGCTCTCCCGCCATCCACGACACGCGCGCCGCCGTGCTCTGGGACGATAAATACCTTTACATCGGCTTCTGGGTCGAGGAGCCCTTCCTCTACGCCACTTACAAAAAGCGCGACGCGCCCGTTTACGAGGAAAACGACGTGGAAGTTTTCATCGCCGGGCGCGACTCCTATTACGAGTTTGAGATCAATCCCCTCGGGACGGTCTACGAGGCGTTTTTCATCTGGAAGGACGCCTACGAGAGCGGCGGCTTCAGCTCTGCGCCCGAATTCCGGCGCGGCGCGCCCGGGGCGCGCAACTGGAACGGGGTCGGGTTCAAGCACCACCCGCGCGGGAAGCGCCTGGGATTTTTCAAATGGGACATGCCCGGACTGCAGACGGCGGTGCAGCGCGACGGCACCATCAACAACCCGCGCGACCGCGACCGCGGCTGGACCGCGGAGCTGGCCTTCCCCTGGTCCGGGATGAAATGGCTGGCCCAGGCCGACGGGCGCGCCCTGCCGCCGCGCGAGGGCGACACCTGGCGCATTGATTTTTCGCGCTTCAACATGCTCAAGGAAGCGCCCCCCGCGCGCGACTCGGGCGGATGGTTCTGGGGCCCGCACGGGGTATGGGACTCCCACATCCCCGAATGTTTCCCCTACATCCGCTTCAGCCGCAAGCCCGCCGTTGCCGGTTTGAAATAGATTCTTTGGCGCCATTCCCCGGGGGCCTCTTTCTGCTTTGATTCAGGCGAAGTATCTCATATATTGACCCGCGCATGATCAGGCATTATTTTTCAAACATGGAAAGGAAGCACTCATGGCCGACAAAATCAGGGTAACGGTCTGGAACGAATTCCGGCACGAGAAGAAGGATGAAAAGGTTAAAAAGATTTATCCGCAGGGCATGCATGCCGTGATCGCCAAGGCGCTTGAAGACGCCGGCGGCATCGAGTGCCGCACCGCCACCCTCGACGAGCCCGAGCATGGGTTGACCGAGGAAGTGCTCCAAAAGACCGATGTCCTGACCTGGTGGGGGCACTCAGCGCACGGCGAGGTCAAGGATGAAATCGTCCAGCGCGTCCAGCTGAGGGTGCTCGAGGGCATGGGCCTGATCGTCCTGCACGCCGGGCATTTTTCAAAAATATTCAAGGCACTCATGGGCACCCCCTGCTCCCTCCGGTGGCGCGCCGTGGGCGAAAAGGAGCGCCTCTGGGTGGTGGATCCCGGCCACCCCATCGTCGAGGGCGTCGGCGAATATTTCGAGATTCCCCACGAGGAAATGTACGGCGAGCCCTTCGCCATCCCCAATCCCGACCGGGTGATTTTAATGTCATGGTTCGAGGGCGGGGAAGTCTTCCGCAGCGGCTGCTGCTTCATCCGGGGCAACGGGCGCATATTCTACTTCCGCCCGGGGCACGAGACCAACCCCACCTACCACGACAAGAACGTACTCAAAGTAATTACCAACGCCGTACGCTGGGCGCGCCAGAAAAGCCGCGTTCAGTACAAGGCCCCGCGCGCCAACCCGGTCGAGGAAATCCGCTCCAAGCCGGAATAATTGATGAAGCGACCCGCCACAAAGATGCACAAAAAGCACAAACACTGATTTGATTGTGAATTATGTGCCTTATTGTGGATACCACTACTTGAAAGGAACAATAATGAAAAAATTGCGCATTGGAATCATCGGGCTGGGAATTGGCAAGCAGCACATCCAGGGCTACCGCTCCCACCCCGGGGCGGAGATCGCCGCCGTGGCCGACATGAACCCCGAGCGCCTGCAAAGCGTCGCCGACGAATACAAGATTGCCAGGCGCTACCTCTCTTTCCAGGAAATGCTGGCGAAGGAAAACCTGGACGTGGTGAGCGTTGCCACGCCGAACAAATTCCACAAGCCCCTGACGATCGCCGCGCTCAAGGCCGGCTGCCACGTCCTCTGCGAAAAGCCCATGGCCATGAACGCCGCCGAGGGCCGGGAGATGATCACCGCCGCCAAAAAGGCCAAAAGGCGGCTCATGATCAATTTTTCCACGCGCTTTTCCGAGCAGTCCTGGGCCCTGAAAAAACAGGTTGAAACCGGCATCCTAGGCGAGATTTACTTTGCCCGCTCGGTCTGGCACCGGCGCCGCGGCATGCCCGGGTTCGGCGGATGGTTCGGCCAGAAGGCGCTGGCCGGCGGCGGGCCGCTGATCGACCTGGGGGTTCACCGCCTCGACCTGGCGCTCTGGCTTATGGGCTTCCCCGAGCCGGCATGGGTGATGGGCAGCGCCTACGACAAGATCGCGGCGCCTATCGCCAAAAAAGCCGGAAAAAAATTCGACGTCGAGGACCTGGCGGCCGGCTTCATCAAGTTCAAGAACGGCGCCAGCCTGGAAGTGGAGGCCAGCTGGGCGGCAAACGTGGCCGAGCGCGAATTCATGGAAACGCGCCTCTACGGCACCAAGGGCGGACTGGTCCAGCGCAACCTGAACGAGGGCTACACCTTCGAGGCCGAGCTCTTCACCGAGCAGGCGGGCTGCCACCTCGACATGAAGATCCATCCGCCGGTCCCGGCCGCGCGGCGCGGCATGAACCATTTCGTGGAAGCAATCCTCACCAGCAAGCCCCACCCGGCTCCCGCGGAGGAAGGCTTGATCGTAATGGAGCTGCTGGACGCCATCTACCTGAGTGCCAAAAAGAACGCGCCGGTCAGGATATAGCTTCTGCCGGCAGATGCTGCGTTGCAGACTGACGAAATGCGGCTTATTTCTTTGTAGGGGCCGTTCGGGAGAACGGCATTACTGCGGTTCGTTCCTGCCCACATCGCTACCTGCCCGCAATGCTTCGCATTGCGATGCAGGCAGGCGCGAAGCGTTGCAGGCAGGCGAACCGCCGTTACACAAGACCCATGATTACCATCGTCTTTTCCAGCAAAATCAATTATAATGAGCGCAATTTGAGATTGCATTCATGGAATCTTCGTCCCGAAAGGAGCAGTTTGATTTGCCCTGGGCATGAAAGCATCTGATTTCGGGCGCGCGCTGTGCGCGCCCGAAGTTGACACGGGGCGAATTTGGTTTCCGTCCGCCGCGTCGGACGGATTCGCAAAAGCAAGGCAAGTCCGGCCCAGATATGCCGGCGTCGCACGAAGCGCTATCCTAGCGGATGCGCGAGGGCGACAACGGGATAGATGGGCTGGAATCGCCGCCGCGTTTTGCGAACCAAATTCGAACCGCATGAAACAGAAAAACGACGTAGAAGCAGACAATCATCAAAGGAAAACAATATGCAAGAGGCCATGTTCTGGGAGAAGGCGGCGGACGGCAAGCTTGAGTGCGGGCTTTGCCCGCACCACTGCCGGATCGCGGAAGGCAGGCGCGGGATATGCGGCGTCAGGGAAGCCCGCGCCGGCAAGCTGCTCGCCTCCGGCTACGGAAAAATATCATCGGCCAACAACGACCCGATCGAGAAAAAACCGCTTTACCATTTTCATCCCGGGGCGACGATCTTCAGCATCGGCGGCTGGGGATGCAACTTCAAATGCCGGTTCTGCCAGAACTGGGGCATATCCCAGAAGGTTGTCGACAGCGGCGATTTTTTCCAGCCCGAAAAAATAATCGCCGCGGCCTTGGATTCCAAATCGGCCGGGATCGCCTACACCTACAACGAGCCCCTGATCAACATCGAGTACGTGGCAGCGTGCGCTCGCCTGGCGCGCGAGGCCGGGCTGGTGAACGTTCTTGTCACGAACGGATACATTGAAAGGGAGCCGGCGGAATTCATCCTGCCCTTGGTGGATGCGCTCAACATTGATATCAAGGGCATGGAGGAGAAATTTTACAAGGAACAATGCTCCGCCTCGCTCAAACCGGTGCTGGAATTCTCGAAGCAGGCGGTCGAGGCCGGGCGCCATGTGGAAATAACCAACCTCATCATCCCCGGCCTGAACGATTCCGAAGAACAGATTAAAAAGCTAGCGGGCTGGATCCGTGAAAACCTCGGTGAAAAAACACCGCTGCACCTGAGCGCCTATCATCCGGAATACAAGCTGGACCGCCCCCCCACACCGCCGGCCACCCTCGAGCGAGCCCATGACCTTTGCCGGGAAAAACTGACCTATGTTTATATAGGCAATGTTTTTTCGGATGCGGGCCAGAACACATCCTGCCCGCAGTGCGGTCACACGCTTGTCATCCGCCGCGGCTACAGCACCAGGCTTGCCGGCCTGGACGGGCAAAACTGCGCCAAGTGCGGCCGGCCGGCCGACCTGGTCCTGGGCAGGTAAAAACGGACTGTATGGTTCGCGCTTCCTTTATCACTGATTGAGCATATGGCCGCACCGGATACAATTTGATATCCTGACAGCCTTTTGGCATATTAATGCCATGAAAATAATATTAAAGGCAACCGCCTGCCTTCTTTCCACAACGGCAACACTCTTGCTGGCCGTCACCTGTTTGGCTCAGGACATGGATCCGCGCTATTACGACATGGGCTCGCCCACGCTCGCCGATATATGGGTTGATCCCGTCAACGGCAATGACGCCAACACCGGCGCCGCGCGCAGTCAGGCCCTGCGCACGATCAACGCCGCCTGGAACGCCATCCCCGCCAACACAACCATGACCGCGACCGGCTACCGCATCCGGCTGGTCAGCGGCACGTACCCGGAAGGATCACTGCCCGTATACTGGGAAGGACGCTACGGCACATATCAATACCCGATTGTGATCCAGGCGGCCGACGGCGCCGGCACGGCCATCCTCCGGCAGGACCTGAACATCCACGACTGCCGCTACCTTTACCTGGTTGACTTTGCTGTCACGGCGGGCGGCAACAACATCATCCACGCCGAGGGGTGCACCAACATGCTCCTCCACGGCCTGACCCTCCAGGGCAGCACCGACACCACCCAGGAAGTGATCAAGATGAACCAGTGCCGCAACCTTTACGTGGAAGACAGCGACGTCTCCGGCGCTTACTGGATGGCCCTGGATTTTGTCGCCTGCCAGTACGGGCATATCGTCGGCAGCCGCTTCCACAACGCGGACTGGGTCATTTACCTGAAGGGCGGCTCGGCGTATTTCAGGGTCGAGGCGAACAGGATTTACGACGGCGGCACCTGCGGGTTTCTGGCCGGGATGGGCACGGGGTTTGAGTTCATGTCATCCCCCTGGCTGCACTATGAATGCTCCGACGTGAAATTCATCAACAACGTCATTCACGACATTGAAGGCGCCGGCATGGGCGTGAACGGCGGCTACAACATCCTCCTGGCCTATAACACCCTCTACCGGGTCGGCTCGCGCTCGCACGCGCTCGAGGCGGTTTTCGGCGCCCGCTCGTGCGACGGCAACACCGCCCGATGCTCGGAATACCTGGCCGCCGGCGGCTGGGGCACGGCCGCCACGGGTGTCTCGGAATCAATCCCCAACCGCAACGTGTATTTTTACAACAACATCATTTACAACCCCTCCGGCTTCCAGAGCGCATACACTCACCTGGCCGTGTACGGGCCGCGCACGCCCACGGCCGGCTCGAACATTCCCTCCCCGGCCGAGGCCGACACCAACCTGCGCTTCCGCGGAAACATATTCTGGAACGGAACTTCCGCCATGCCGCTCGGCATCGGTGAGGAGGGCCAGGGCGGGCAGGCTTCCAATCCCACCTGCAACCCGGACCAGTTCCGCGCCGATAATTCCGTCAACTCCATCCAGCCCGAGCTGGTTAATCCCGCAGGAAACGATTTGCGTCCGATCACAAGCGGCAACGTGTTCAGCGCCGCCACCTTCACTATCCCTGATTTTACCGGCGGCGACCGGCCCTCCCCGCCTACGGAGACGGAAGGCAATTTGGTTAATACCGTCACCCGCGATTTTTTCGGCAACACGCGCGCGGCTGGCAGTCCGCCGGGCGCTTATGCCAGCGCGGGAGCCACGAACACGACCACCGACCCGGTCCCCGTTGTTTATGCCAACAGCACGACCGGCGCGGTTACGATTGCCTCCGGCGACACTCTTTCCGTAACGATCAGCCTTAATCCGAACGCACTCGCTGGCTCCAATGCCGACTGGTGGCTCCTGGCCCAGGCGGCAGGTACATGGTATTACTGCGATTTCATCTCCGCCGGCGGGGCGTGGCTGCCGGGGTTTTCGGTGAGCTGGCAGGGACCGCTTTTCAGCTTGGCGTCAACCGGGGTGCTTTCAATCTCGGGGCTTAACGCGGGCACCTATAAAATCTACTTCGGCGTGGACAGCGTCATGGACGGGCAGATAACCTTTGACCACCTGTATTACAGCAGCGTGACGGTGACGGTGAACTGAGATTCGTCTATAGCATCCTTTGTAGTGTCATATGCGCCGCACGCTTGTAGCCGCCCCGCTCAGTCGGGGCGTCTATAATTCCCCCACACGGCGGCCCACCTGCGCTAAGGCCAGCTTCGGAGGGCAGTCAGAGCGCCGTGTCTACATGTAATTCTTATCAAATGGAACAATGACCGGCTCTTTCTCTCCCGCCGCGACCATACGCCTTTTAAGCGTGACTGCCAGCTGCGCGCGGACTTCGCGCAAGGCGGGATCCGCGACCAGGTTGTTGCGCTCGTGGGGATCCTTGTCCAGGTCGTAGAGGAAATCCTCCATGTAGACTTCGCTCGAGGGGTCGCGTCCGCCCTTGTCCGGGGCGCGCACGCTGTATTTCCACTTCCTGGTTCTGACCGCCCGGCCGCACTGGCTTTCGCTTATCTGCAGGAACACTTCCTCGGGCCAGCCGGCCGCGCTCCCGGTTACAAGCTGCTGCAAAGGCCGGCCGCGCATGGAAGGGAGCGGATCAATACCGGCGGCCGCCAGGAAGGTCGGAGCAATGTCGATGAGGCTCACGAGGTTATCGATTACTTTGCCGCCCTGGAAACCCGGACCGCAAAAGACCATGGGGATGCGGATGCTGCCCTCGTGGCACGAGCGCTTGTATTCCGAATTCCGGGTGCGGAAATGGGACCCGTGGTCGGAGGTATAGATAACGAGGGTGTTGTCGAACATCCCCAGTTTTTTCAGCCCGGCGCGGATGCGCCCGAGGTTGTAATCCAGGCTGTTGATACAGCCGAGGTAATCCGGGTATTCCTCCTGCCAGTCGCCGCCCGTGCCGGCCAGGTCGCCCGGA
>Ga0172380_10005879_pt1 | contig 14584 bp, 18 predicted proteins | sample Leawe162metaG_FD_119747 | JGI IMG/M metagenome (GOLD analysis project Ga0172380, IMG submission 119747) | Leachate microbial communities from a municipal landfill in Southern Ontario, Canada - Leachate well 162 metaG | ecosystem: Engineered > Solid waste > Landfill > Unclassified | place...
CCTGACACAAAAGTTTTTCAGATGCCTCTTGATGCCGGTCGAAAATTAGTCAACACGGATATGGATAAAATAGTTGTCGGTGGTCGCTTTGCAAAAACATATGGGTACGGAAGCCATCCCAACGATTTGATTGGAAAGAAAGTGGTTTTTAACATGAAAACCGGCGGCGGAAGCTCGCCGGATTGGGGAGCTCTTCCAGAGAAACCTCCAATGAATGCAGATAAAAGCTGGTATGAAGAACAGGACAAAAAACCGCGCGAGATTACGGCTGAGATTGTCGGGGTGGCTCAAAATTCGGCGATGGATGACAATCAGAATTATATTAATATCGCCTGGGCTAAAAAATTAATGACGAGTGTCAGATGGGAATGGCCCCAGTGTGATAAGGATCAGCCGTGCGGGAACACGATGACACTTGTCAAAGAGGACCAATATTCAAAGAATGGGTATGGCTCGATCATCTTAAAAGCAAGCGACACGAAGAATTTAGGCAGTATTTCTGATGCGATTACTAAACTTGGCTATGGCGTATCTACTGCTCAGGATATGATGGATCAAATAAACCAGATCTTTGCAGGAATTGGTATCGTTCTTGGTGTAATCGGCGGAATTTCCCTTTTTGTGGCTGCAATTGGTATTATCAATACGATGGTTATGGCAACGTATGAACGGACTAGGGAGATTGGAGTGATGCGCGCCTGTGGTGCAACCCGGGCCACAATCAGAAGGCTTTTTACTTTTGAGGCCGCTTTGCTGGGTTTTTGGGGAGGTGTTTTTGGATTAGGGCTTAGCTATCTTATCGGTAAAATTGGTACTCAAATTGCTGATAAATATGCAAATGATATTCCAATTCCGATAGATCAAATAGCGCAATTTCCCTGGTGGTTAATTACTAGTGTCATTGCCTTTACAACACTTATAGGGCTTATTTCTGGTCTCGGACCTGCAATCAGGGCTGCTAAATTAAATCCGGTTGATGCGCTTCGGTATGAATAAGATTACTAATGATTTGTGATACCTTTTTGAATTTCATCTAAGGAAAAGTCTCAGTCAAATTGATACGGTCTTCGTATGGATAATAATGATTCAGGACCCTTATTGCCTTCTGAAATCGCTGAAAAGCTCAAGGATCTTTCCGGTTGGGAATATCGGGATAATAAACTCGTCAAAACTTTTGAGTTCCCAACATTTAATGATGGATTAGTTTTAGTGAATACCTTGGCTTCTTTCTGCAACCAAATCGATCATCATCCATTAATATGCATCGATTATAAGAAGATTACTTTTTCGTTAACAACAAACTGTATGGGTGAAAAGGTTTCAGAGAAAGATGTTAGAGTCGCTCAGGAGATTGAGGACTTGTACGGATTATATTGAGATAAGGTTTCCAATAGAGGGTATTTAGGGTAAATTACGGATATGAAATTATTGAGGACATTACATCGGGAAGATTTCCATCCAAATGGTATGGCTATATGCCTTAAGCGCGAGGCGGTCAGGGCAGTAATATTTGATCAAGAAGGAAATATACCAATATTATATGTGTCGAAAGAAAACTATTACAAGCTTCCAGGCGGAGGGATTGAGCAAGGCGAAACAAAAATTTCTGCATTGTATCGCGAGATTATGGAAGAGACCGGCTGCTCAGTAACAAATATTACTGAAATAGGTGAAATCGATGAATTTCGAAAAGTTCATAATTTACTTCAAAAGAATTACTGCTACTTGGCTAAAGTAGCAGGTAAAATTAGGAGTCCAGCTTTTACTGCAGAGGAACAGGCAGCAGGTTTTGAACTGTTGTGGCTTCCTCTAAGCGAGTCCCTCAAGCGCACAACAGAAGGCAGACCGCAAGATGAAGCAGGAACAATGATACGCGAAAGAGACCTGATTTTTTTACAAGAAGCAAAAAAATTAACCAAGGAGCGAGATGAAAAAGGCTGAGGATAAAAAAGAAGAAGTATTCACCGTCTCTGGAGCGGATATACTCCGAAAGGTTGAAGAGATTATAAAAGAGGGCAATGCTCGTCGGATAATTATAAAAAACGAAAAGGGCGAATCGATCATGGAATTTCCCGTGACGATAGGCGCAATCGGAGTTGTTTTGGCTCCAATTTTAGCTGCCGTTGGTGCTTTGACTGCCCTTGCAACAAAGTGCACAATTGTTGTGGAGAGAAAGAAATAACCTAGTAGAACAGCATTACGATATCATTCGGAAGCGCCTCTGTGATTTTAATTTTTTCCGCTGGGTCGACTATATCAAATATCGCATTAAGAACAACTGAAATTACTGTTTCAATTCCGCCCTCAACATCCAACTTGAATTCCCCCGCGACCCTATTAACAAACTCCTCCCTGTTCATTTTGATAGGGACAGCAGCGAGCTGCCAACCATCAAAAAAGATACCCTTGAGTAATAGCGGTAACTGAGCGGAAAAATGAACGGCATCCTCTGCCATAAGGCGATCTCTCAGAGCATGAAGAACTACTCTTAGCGCCAAGTACGATTGATTTCGCCTATTCTCCCAGCCTAATTTTTCCTCAATCTGGTTTAGCAGCTCATTTGTTTTTTGAATTGTGTTATCGAACACATCTGATCCGGTGCTCATTTTTATCCTTTGAATCTTTAATATCTTTTAGTATAGATCCTATAAAAGATGATTTTCACTATTAAAACTACTGATTGTGGTTAAGGGGGTCTTCATTTTTGTGACTTTAAATTGTTATACTAATAACGGCAATAATTTTTAAAAGGAGACAGATGGAAACACCAAAAAACATATTAAGAGCAATCGCCGGAGAATCGATGGCACGGAATAAGTACACTTTCTTCTCTTCTCGGGCCAAAGCGGATGGTTATGAGCAAATCGCTGCAATTTTTTTGGAAACTGCGGAAAACGAGAAGGAACACGCAAAGAGACTGATGAAGCTCCTTAAAGAAACGACCGAATCGTCACTGGAAAAGTACGATTTTCCAATTGTACGAGATACTTCGGCCAATCTTGGTGTTGCGGCCGCCGGAGAAAACCATGAATACACAGAAATGTATCCTTCTTTTGCTGCAGTCGCCAAACAGGAAGGATTTGAAGAAGCTGCAACTATTTTTACTGAAATCGGCGAGGTGGAAAAAGAACATGAAAAAAGGTATCTCAAATTGAAAGTGAATATTGACAATGGCTTAGTCTTTAAGCGAGACCATGAGGTCGAATGGAGATGTCGAAACTGTGGTTATGTGCATTTGGGTACTGACGCTCCTGATATTTGTCCTGCCTGTGCTCATCCGCAAGCTTATTATGAAGTTCTGGCAGAAAACTACTAATTGGCTTGATAGCATAGAAAATAAAATCCTTCCTTATCTCCTTGAAAGCGTTTACTTAAGAACATATTTATATGATAATAATAAAAAATAGATCTATCTAATTAGAACTCAGGAGGAGAAAAATGAAAAAAATAGCTCTCGTAGCGGTGATCATTATTGGAATAGCTGTTTTGGCCGCAGGAGTTTTTGTGTTCCAATCGAAATTTTCTGCTGATGAAACAGTCTCGATTGGCAATCAGGAGTTTACTCGCTCGTGGAGTGTTAAGGCGGATTCAGACAAAATCAAGTTGGAGGATGCGATCATTGCTGACGATAAAGTAGTTTTATCCTCTGCAGAAAGAAAGGTGACTGAAACTGCTTTTTCGCTGAAATCCCCAGGAAATTTTATTGGCTATACGGCGGTTGGTCCAAGCGGGGAAATCGCAGCTGTATCAAAAAACTGTCAGTTTTGGATACTTAATTCCGATGGTTCTCAAAAAGCAAAAACAAACATCTGCAAATATGAAAGAGAATTGCCTGGTGGTGGCTTTGGCAGGAGTGAAGATCATCAGTTTCAAGGGGCATCCTTTGATCAGGAAGGGAATCTTTTTGTGCTTGATATGATGATCAAGAATCTATATGTAGGCGCCGAAAGTGAATATTTTGTTTTCGTAAAAAAGTTTTCTGCTGATGGTACAGAGTTACAGAGTATAGATCTGAGTGAGCAATTTTTCTGGCTTTCAACTTTTGGTTTCGATGTTGACCGGGAAAATGGCGATATCTATGTTTCGGGAGGAAACATGTCCTCGCAACATCAGCAACTTTTGTTAAAATTGTCGAAAGAAGGAGAGACAATCAAACAGCTCCTAACAGCAGCGTATGATATCGATATAGTGGGAGATTCTTTGGTCACATACACCGGAGTTACTTCAGGACATATCATCTTTTGGGACAAGGAAAAATTTACTCAGCAAAAATCATTTAAGATCGATCAATATACGAACGGTCAGAATCTTCCCGGTAGGATCAGTTTCAACTCTGATGCGTCAAAAATCTTTTATAATGTAACCATGCAGCCAAAAGTCAGAGTTTTCTCAGGGGAAAATGGTACTGAGCTTAGTTCCGTTCCTACTCCAAATAATTCAGCATATTCTACTACTGTCTATGCAAATAGGATCTACTATACTGCACTGAAGCAGGTTCAGGGAGCATCATCTTATGTGACTCAAGTTGTGGCTACTCCCATAGAAGATTCATCAACTATAAATGAGTATCTTCCAAAAGGTTCCTCTAGTATTGCAAAAATTGACTCCGGTCAAAATGAGACCACTTGGAATAAGGTTACTTGGACCGGAAGCGTTCCTAGCAAAACATCGATAAAAGCTTGCATTGTGAGTTACGATCTCCAAATTGAAGCCCAAAATGGTACCGAGAACTGCGTTAGTGCTTCAGGGCAAAATTTTCCGGTTCAAGCGAAAGGCCGCTTTGCTGATTTAAAACTTGTTCTAGAGACGAGCGATAAGACTGTTACTCCGTCTCTCTCTAATTTTTCTGTCACTTATAAGGTCTCAAAACAAGCGATGATCTCATCGGTCACGGCAAAAGGAAACTATGCGGGCTCCAGTATGACGATCAAGGGTAAGGGTTTCGGCAGTTTGGAGGGAGCCGTATTTATCGGAGGAGCTGAGATCAAGAAGGAAGCAGTCGCAGTTTGGAAGGACGATCTGATTGAAATTTTATCAATTCCGATAGGTGCAAAACATGGAAAGATCTCTGTATTGCCTGCAGCTAGCAACACTGAATCAGATCCGGCCGATTCATCCTTAGAATTCATTACATATCCCACAGATTTCCCACTGCTAAATCCGATTGTTGAGTCATTTAGTAGACAGCTTATGTCTGACGGCAGCGTTCAAGTTACAGTAACCGGTAAAAATTTTGGGAATCAAAAGGGCAGCGTATACGTAGGAGTAAAATTCGGGGCTGGTCCTACTTCAAAATATATTAGCTCCTGGGCTCCGGAAAAAATTATTTTCACCTTACCTTACCCAAAGAAAAACCCAACAAATTGGGAAGGCAAAATAAGGGTGATCACATATGAGAAAACAGCCGGCATCACCACTAAAACCTTCTGGGACATTTCGAAAGAACAGTATACAAAGCCAGAATTATAGCATAGACAGTCTAAGAACCAAAAAGCCCCTATGCGGGGCTTTTTGGTTATATGCCATAATTCTATTTATCGGTTCTTGGAGCGGGAGTCGCTGCGTTTCCCTTCCTGAACTAGCTGTTTTAGCTTCTGCCCGCCTTTTTTACCAGCATCCCTGACACTCATTTGGCCTTTAGATTGGGCCATAATTTTCACCTCCTCATTACAAGATTTATAGAAGCAAAGTAAAAATCAAGTAAATTACATTCCTTTACCGCGATTGATCAGGTCGCGAACCTTGTGGCCACCCTTCGTGCCGATTTCATGGTAGAAATCCGGCCCGTGTTTCTCACTAGTAGTTTCTCCGCCTTTGCGGCCGATCTGCTGATAAAATTCTGGACCATGTTTCTCGCTTGTTGAACGTCCACCTTTTCGTCCGGCTTCCTGCACGGTCATCTGTCCTTTGTTGTTTTGCATATATGTCACCACCTTCCTATTGGTTAAAATTACTTGTTATTTTGAGAACGCTTTCCACGTTCGATGAGATCCCGAACTTTGTGTCCACCTTTTGTTCCAATCTCATGGTAGAACTCTGGGCCATATTTCTCACTAGTGGCCTCTCCGCCCTTTTTTCCGCCAATCTCTCCGCCCTTATGCCCGATCTCCTGATAAAATTCGCGGCCATGGGTTTTTGCAGTACTTTCGCCGCCTCGATGTCCTGCTTCCTTCACCGTGATGTTACCTTTGTCGTTTGCCATCTAATGCCTTATTAATTAGTTTCTCAAATCTAATTAGTTATTGTTACTTAGAACGCTTTCCTCGTTCGATGAGATCCCGAACTTTGTGTCCACCTTTTGTTCCAATCTCATGGTAAAACTCTGGGCCATATTTCTCACTGGTGGTTTCTCCGCCCTTTTGGCCGCCTTTATGCCCGATCTCCTGATAAAATTCTCGGCCGTGCTTCTCGCTCGTTGTTTCTCCGCCTTTTTTGCCAGCCTCGCGAACTGTCATTTGACCCTTCTGATTTGCCATATCTTCTCACCTCCTCATTCTTAATTTTTTTTAAGATTAAATTAATGTTTATCCGTTTATTAAATTACGCTAACTCCTTGGACGAATCTATGAGAGATATTGCAAAAAAAATGCATTTTTTATCTATTTTCTTTTGGCAACTATGCAAAAATAAAATCCGCATTCGCGGATTTTATTAATTATTCATATTTATCGAGAGCTTTTTCCGCGGTTGATTAAATCTCTCACTTTTTGACCGCCCTTATGACCTATCTCCTGATAAAATTCTCGTCCGTGAGTCTTCGACGTTTTCTCTCCGCCTCTCCGTCCGGCTTCTGAAACAGAAACCTTCCCTTTTTCATTCATTGTTGCCATACAATTTACCTCTTTTAATTTTCTAATTGTCCTTAGAATAGAGATCTCCCTTTTTATTTCCAAGGTCATAAGTTACAACCGAGGTTATCCTTTCGCTTTCAAAGCGATGAGCGAAATGGTAAAATTAGTTCATTATCAAATTTTAAGGAAAAAGATGAAACTATTTTTGGACATAGAGACACTCCCGGCACCCGGAGACAAGATGGAAATGATCAAACAATTTTGGGAAGACAGTTGTAAAAAAAACGGGAATCCAATAAAAAAAGGTTCAAATGATTTCGATACTTTTTTCCGGAACACCTCTTTCCAGGGAGAATTTGGTCGTATCTTGTGTATCGGATATGCTTGTGATGGACAGCCGGTTGATTGTCTTGTTGGGGAGGAAAAACAAATTCTAGAAAAATTCTGGGGCATTGCCAAGGATGCGTCCCGCTTTATCGGGCATAATATTTTAGATTTTGATCTGCGTTTTATTTACAAACGGTCAGTCATTCTTAACGTTAGACCGTCTCGCGAGCTCTCTTTTGCCCGTTATCGGTCTGACCCCATTTTTGACACGATGAAAGAGTGGGAGAAGTGGGGTTCGCAGGGTGTCAGCTTGCATAAATTAAGTTTAGCGCTTGGATTATCTTCTCCAAAAGAAGAGGGAATAGACGGATCAAAAGTTTACGATTTCTTTCTCGCCGGTAAAGCGGACGAAATTGCAAAGTATTGCATGCGTGACGTGGAAGCGACCAGGAATGTCTACAACCGCATGGTTTTTGGAGAGCGTCCCTGATGAAAAAAATTGTCTTATCATTTTTCACTCTAGTCCTGATGGTTTCCCTACTAACTCTGATCCTGCTTTTAAATAGCAAGTTTTTTTTCACCCCAACAAAGGCCAAGTCTTATCTGAAGGAAAGTGGCACATATCAGCTTGTGGCTGGTTTTATTCGCGACGAATTTATTAAGCAGGCCAAAATCGATATTAAGGAGGGAGACTCTCTGGAGATTTTGAACCGCATTGTAAACACTGATGTATCCAAGATAATGACCGAAGATTTGGTCGACCAATTTTTCATGGTAGTCATGACCAATAAGGAATCTGCAAAAATTGCCGTCGACTATTCACCGATAGTGAGTGAATATGAGGCAGTGACAAATTCCAGACTAATAATCCCCAATATTGTGAATAATAATTATGTAGTTGAATTTTCACTACACGAAAATATCTTTAGCAGAATTCTCTTCAACTTTAATCTGCTGCTATCGCTCTCGATCGGTTTGGCCTTGGTTGCAATCATCATCATTATTCTCATTGAAAACAATAATCATACACGGCTCGGCTATCTTAGTTTTAGCTTCATCACGATTTCATTTATCCTTCTGGTGTTTGGTCTTATCGTCGTGACTGGTCTGATAAAAATCGATTTGTTAATTAATATCTTCAGAATCCCGGATATAAAAATTATTAATGGCATCAGGCGCGCTGTAATTATATTATTATCAGAGATCAGGAATACTTTGGTTATTGAAACTGTGTTAGCTGCACTCATTGGCTCAATCCTGCTTTTTGTCCGAAAGTCGTTCCATACTGATAAAATTGATATTATCGCCAAGGCAATCAACAAGTAGGTAAAAGATTACGAATTATTCGAATTACGAATGTTCAATACACGTTTTATCCGTACTCCGCTGGGAGAAAACCTCACCAACAACCCTAGCTTTAAATGCTTGGTTCTTAAATACTCAAATAACTGGTTACAAGCGCCTCGGTTTAAATAGTTGCCGACTTTGATCTCAATAGCAACTTGATTATCAATTAAGAAATCTAAATATCTTTTGGCAATCAAAACGCCGTTAATAGTTATCGGCTAGTAAAGTTCTCTTTTGTATGAAATGTTTTTCTTCTTAAACAACTCTTCAATTGCACTAGAATAAACTTCTTCCTTCAAGCCATAGCCCAATATATTATCAACTTCAAAAAAGATGCCATTGAGCTGATAACAAAGATCTTTAAACAATATCTCAGTCATTTTATTCTATTTGTAATTCGAATAATTCGTAATCCGTGACTTAATGTAGTACGAGCCCTTCGCCCTCATGCGGATCGAATGGCTTCTTAGCCAGAACGGGGATAGAGAAATAGAAAGTGGTGCCCTTGCCCTCGCCATCAGAGTGAAACCAAATTTTACCTTTATGGAGTTCGATAAATTTCTTCGAGATATACATGCCAAGTCCGGTGCCCTTGACCTGGTCTTTGAGGACATCCACCTGAGTAAACTTCTCAAAGACCCCTGCCTGTTTTTCCTTAGGGATACCGCGTCCATTGTCTTCAACAGCTACTACAATCTTACCCTCGTCATTCGAGCACCGGACTGTAATCTTACCGCCAGGATCTGTATATTTGATGGCATTCCCCATGATATTAATAAGTATCTCAGTGATTCTTGTAACATCATACCAAGTATGAGGCATTGCCTTTTTCGGTTCATCAAAAACAAGTGTATGGTGAGCTTCTCTGGCTTTGGACATCACCTCCATAATAGATTGCTTGACGATATCTTCAATCGGCTTTTGTTCAAATAAAAGATGAATTCGATTTGATTCAATTCGTGAAACATTCAAAAGATCCTTGACCATGCCGGCTAAACGCTGGGAGGATTTGAAAACGCTGTCAAGATATTGTTTTGCCTTTGGTGGTATCTCGCCAGCCATCTTTTCAACCAATATCATTGATAGATATCCCTCGATGGCAGCAATGGGAGTATTTAGTTCGTGCGATGCCATACTTAAAAAGTCATCTTTTAATTTGTCGACTTCTTTCAAGTGTTCGTTGGCCTGCTCAAGCTTTTTAGCAAGCTTTGCAAGCTCCTCTCTCTGTCGAATCTCGTGCTTAACACTCTTAATAAGCTCCAGACCTCCGTATGTCGCCAATATCCAGATGATTGCATTAATTGAACCTTCAGCAAAACTGTTTGAAATAAATATCTGAACCAATAATGCTAAAGAAACCGCAATAATTGCAGTCTCAGTGGCAATAACCTTAATATTAAAGAGCTGATATTTTAAAACAGCATAAGCTGTAAAACCGAGGAAGAAGATAGCTGAGAAATCTCCAAATTGTGTTAAGCGGTAGTTGGTCACTGATAGGGATACTACGATATTAAAAATGATGTTAAATATAGCCCAAAAGAATGTCCCCAAAATAAGATAACGAACTTTCAGCTTGTTAATCTGGTCAATCTGTCTGTACTGTCTAATAAATAAATAAAGAATATAAAAAGTGGTCAGAAGAGTGTAGAGCAAAAATGCGTTCCCAAGAATTCCCGTTTTCATAATAATGGCATTGCTTTGGTACTCGACATCCTTGATGACAAAATTAGTGAAAAGCGAAGACAAAAGAAAAAAGCATCCAAGAGATAGAATAGTCCAGTTTGCAACAATATTTTTCTTCACTCTGACCGGAAAGACAGTCGAAAAAAAATAATATGTGATGAATGTTAAGGCGACAGCAGCGTAATTTATTCTAAAGAAAGTAACTGCCAATGAGGAGTTGTTGACCCAATAGCCCAAATACCCAAAAATATTCCATAAGATTACAGCGATTGTGGATCCAAGGAAGCTTAAGTTTATCGCTCGGTTACTTGTTTTTGACCTAAAAACAGTATAGCCAAGGGCAACTCCTACAGCAACAATAATGATTAATAAAACTGGGCCTAAATATTCCATATTTTTATGATTATACTTAATAGTAGCCAGAGGAGTATTTCACCATCTGCCCATTCATTCGTGACAATCTGAAGGTCCGCTTTCTTTTGTGGAAGACTAAAAAAGTAAAATGCATACGGAATAGTGAGCAGATAAAGCAGACTCCAAAAAGGAAGCGAATAAAAGAGAACACCAATGATCAAAGGAAGCGCTGAAAAAATGTTGAAGATTGACAGAAAGCGGATAAAGCTTCCTTGATTGAATCGACAGGCAAATGTTTTGTATCCATCTTTCCTATCAGAATCAATGTCCTTGATGTCACAGAACGAGGTGTTGATGAACCACCGTAAGGTAAAGAAAATAAAAAGTAAAAATATTTCCGGGGAATACGAGAGGTTGTAGAATGGCGGAATAAAAATTATTACCATTGAATATAGTAGCGCTACATAATAGCTCTTAAAACCAAGGACAAAACGAGTCAGTTTTTTAAAAAAGATAGTGTAAAGCAATCCAAATACCGAAAGAAATAAAAATAAACCAAACACAAGGAAATTTTTTGAAAGAGAAGTAATACCTAACGTAATAGCTAATAAGATGGACGCAATAATGATCTCTCTTTTATTGGTTGCCGAAAGTTCGCTTCGAACTTTAGAGTCATCTTTCTCGATGTCAAAATTACGATCAAAAGAGTAAACAATAAAAGTTATTGAATACATTAAGATTAGAAAAAGTAGAGAAAAGTCAATTTTCATCAAAGCCAGCACTGATATAGCAATCGCGACAGTGCCAAGAGAAAGCAAGTGGCCATTATAAATAAACTTCTTCCATAAAAGATTTAGAACTTTGTTTTTCATTCTCTTTATTATAAATCGATTTGTTTGCAGGGGCAATGGTGCGGGCACCAAAAAGTTTTAGCTTAATCAGTAACCTTAAAAAGACCTTGTTATTGTTAAATGGCGTATGTTGAGATACATTACGGGAAGTATTGTGTATATGGTAGCGAGCGAAGTAAAATTGAACGAGAGTATGAAAGAAAAAATTCAAAAATTGTCGATCAAGGGTCTTGTCCTGCAGAAAGGAAAGTTTTTAATATTGAAGGATAAAACAGGCAGATGGGAACTACCCGGGGGCAGGATTGAATTTGGCGAAAGTCTTGATCAAACATTAAGGAGAGAGTTTAAAGAGGAACTCGGGGCAGTAGATGTAAAAGCTGGCAACCCGATCGGTTCATTCGAATTTACTTTTGTTTCAGGGAACAACAATTATCAATTTATTATTCTTGTGCTTGAATGCCAAGCAGAGATCGATGAAATAAAACTGAGCGATGAGCATACGGAATATCAATGGATTAGTCCCAAAAAAGTGCGCTTTTATCCGATGCGAGATGGCTATATTGAAATTATTGAAAAATATTTTTCCAACCAGAAGTAATGTACCTGGATTTAGTCGTATACAACTAGGATTTTTAAGTTTAAAATAAAAAAATGGAACGAAAAAAAGTTGTTATTATCGGATCATCATTTGCCGGCTTATCTTGTGCCAAGGCTTTGGCTGACTCAGAGTTCGAGGTTTTAATTCTTGAAAAAGATAATGTGTTCGGCATCAAAACATGCGCTTCGGGAGTCAAAGACCAGGATCTGGCTTATATTACTCAAAATGAGGTAAATTTTCCCTTCGAGCCTGTCTATTTATGCACTGATACTGAGAAAATTCAGATGCCTTGGGGACGCGGGATGATCTCATCAATTGTTCGATCTGAAGTTTTAACAAATTGGGCCAAAAAGCTGGCGGATGTGCCCAATATTAAGATTCGGCTAAATAGCAAAGTCTCTGAAATTAAGAGTAATACAGTTAATATAGTAGATGGGGAAGCGATTGAATTTGATTATCTCATCGGGGCTGATGGTTCTAATTCAATAGTCCGCCGATTCCTAAATCTTCCTCAAACAAAGTATTTGCCCGCAGTTCAATATATAATCCCCGAAAAAATTATCTCTCACTTCGAAATTTATGCTGACACAGAGCTGTTTGACAAAGGTTACTCATGGATCTTTCCCAACAGAGATTTTACCTCAGTCGGAGCTTGTGTCATGGCCGATTCGCCAAACGCGCGCCATCTAAGGGGTAATCTTGATGCTTGGCTGAAAAAGATGAAAATTGATATCTCTCGCGCTAAATATGAGGGTTTTCTGATCAACTATGATTTTCAAGGCTACAAATTTGATAACATTTACTTAGCTGGGGATGCCGGCGGCTTCGCAAATGGGCTCACTGGAAAAGGAATCTATGGGGCTGCACTTTCCGGAGAGGTTATCGCTGAAGATATTTTAGGCAGAAAAGATCACCAGAATTCTCTACAATTATGGATGAAAGAAAAAGCTGAGGATGAAGCTGAATTGAAACTAGATGGCAATTTCGTTTTAAGGAAAATCCAAAAGATCAAAGCTTATATGAATAGTAATTCTAGCAACGCATAGCGGGAGTGTGTAGGCCGCTAAAAATGAACTCAGAGAATAAGAATAAGTAATAAATTGCTAGCCCTTGCTTATTTTGTGGTCTCGGAGTAATTTGAGGTTAATTTAGATCTAACGAGACAACGGTTTCTTATGACTCCTAGAGACCTTAAATTCTATTTTTCTCATGACGTCCTGATCAGGAAAGAGTTTTTTGGGACGCTGATTTTACTCTTAAATGGCCAGCGTTTTATAATTGACAACAAATTCATTCCAATTTTGAAAGCTTTGCCTTCTTCGAGTGCTCAAATTTGCAAAAAAACGGGAGTCCCTTTGGAGGAAATAGCAGTTTTTCTGGAGAGCCTAAAAGAGAAGGGAATCGTTGCAAATATTCCGAAATTAGATATTCCAAACGTTCGAATAGTTGAAAAAAAATTCATTTCTCAAGATTGCCTTTCCTTCCCAAGAACGGTCTATTGGGAATGTACACGAAGGTGTAACTTTCGTTGCATACATTGCTATTCGTCCTCGGGGATAGAGGGTGCGAAAGGTATGAGCCTTGTTAATACAAAGAAAATGATTGATGAGCTCAGCCAAAATGGAGTTGAGTTTTTGAATATTGGAGGAGGAGAACCCCTTCTGTATCCACATATTTATAAAACACTACGATATGCGGCCGATTCTCATCTAATGGTAGAAATGACAACAAACGGCTCACTTATCAATGACCAAGTCATCAAGAAGCTCTCCCTCGCAGGATTAGAGTTTATTCAGGTGAGTTTGGATGGAGCCTGCGGAAAAACTTATCAAAAGATCAGAAAGGGTGGGAATTTTGATCTGGTTGTCTCCAATATTAAGAAGTTAGCCGAGAAATTTACTGTCTCAATCTGTATGGTGGCAACCAAGCTTAACTTTAAGGAAACTGACGAACTTGTACAGCTTTCAAAAAAGCTTGGCGCAAAATATTTTAGAGTAATACCATTATTGGGAGTTGGCAGAGGCTCAAAATTATCAAATATCCAATTGTCCACTCAAGAATTCCGGGATTATCATAAATCGATCCAACAGTTGAAAGAAAAAGAAAAAAACAATATATATATCCAACTTAATGAAAATCTTATTCTCCCCGATCGAAAGAATATCACTTGGATGCCAGAAGAGCACTACGGCTGCCCTGCCGGTCGAACTACCTGTGGGATTGATCCAAATGGAAATGTTTATCCCTGCTCGTATATGAATTTTAAAGAGCTCTTGTGCGGCAATATTACCGAACAGTCGCTCCTGTCTATATGGCAAACCTCAACTATTTTGAAAGATATCAGGCAAGTAAATCATTTAAAAGGGAAGTGTTCGGATTGCAAGTATCTTGATGATTGTCGCGGAGGTTGCCGTGCCTCAGCGTATCTTAAAAACCGAAAAATAAATGACAGTGATCCATTATGTTCAATTGAAGGAAAATGAAAGAGTACTACCAAATAAAAAAAGACATCAACTGGAGGAAAGAAAACGGGTTGTTTTTTTGTCTGGCTCCTCTCTCAAAAAAACTACTAATTTTCCGTGAAGATATATCAGCAATAATCAGCTCTAAAGGGCAGATTGAGACAGATCAAA
>Ga0172380_10005880_pt1 | contig 14583 bp, 13 predicted proteins | sample Leawe162metaG_FD_119747 | JGI IMG/M metagenome (GOLD analysis project Ga0172380, IMG submission 119747) | Leachate microbial communities from a municipal landfill in Southern Ontario, Canada - Leachate well 162 metaG | ecosystem: Engineered > Solid waste > Landfill > Unclassified | place...
CGTCGTCCGTCGTCCGTCTTCTCCGGTCCGTCGTCCGTCGTCCGTCTTCTCCGGTCCGTCGTCCGTCGTCCGTCTTCTCCGGTCCGTCGTCCGTCGTCCGTCGTCTGCCATCCGTCTTCTCCGGGCGGGTGAGCCGCAAAAAGATGTCTTCCAGCGGACCCTGCACGGAACTGCGCTCCTTCAACTCGGCCAACGTGCCCAAGCCCACCAGCCGGCCGCCGGCAATGATCCCAATCCGGTCCGCCAATTGCTCGGCAAACGCCAGGATATGCGTGGTCAGGAAAACGGTCGTGCCCGCCCTGGCCGCCTGCCGCAGCAGGTCGTGAATCAAGCGGATGCTGAAGGGATCCAGGCCGACAAACGGCTCATCGATAAACAACACCTCGGGTTGGTGCAGAAACGTGGCCGCGTAAATCAACCGCTGACGATAGCCATGCGACAAGTCTTTAATCGGCATCCGCGCATACTCATCTATATCGAAAAGCGTAAATAACCGTTCGCGCGCCGCCTGGACCTGCGGAACGGGAATCCGGTACAAATCGCCGATAAATCGGAAAAATTCGACCGGTGTCAGGCGCTCGTAGAGAAAAGGGGTGTCGGGAATGTAGCCGATCGATCGCCGCGCCGCCGCCGGATCGGCCTGAATATCGCCCCCCTTGATACGGACCGTTCCGCCGCTCGGCTTCAGCAGGCCGCACAGGATTTTAACGGTCGTTGTTTTGCCGGCGCCATTGGGCCCCAGAAAGCAGAACAGTTCGCCTCGCGGGATGGTCAGCGACAGGTCGGCGACCGCCGGCAAGGTCCCGAAATTTTTGGTCAAGTGCTCGATTTCAATCATTGCTCCTCCAAGATTTCAGCGCCGACCTTGCCCATAAGGTCCAACAATTTCAACTGATCGGCAAGCTCGCCCTGGGCCGCCGAAATATGCGTGGCATCCACGGTCTTTTGCCCCAACACGTCTTTGGCTGAACACAAGGTCATGGTCCAGCCCAAGGGCGTCTCCTGCCGCAGGATACGCCCGGCGGGATCCATCCAGGAGAGCGTTTCCAGTCCCTGGTAAACCATTTTCAGCACGGTGGTTTCCTGTTCGCGCCCGGCCAAGGTTAGCTTTTCCCTGCGCAGAGCTTCCACGCGCACATCGGATATGGCCAGGGTCACGGGATCCAGCACCCGCAGGCTTAAAGATTCGCCCGGCTTCAAACCCGCCAGGGCCATTTCGGTCGCGGGGGAATACAGGACGACGTCATCCGGAACAGTCAGCGTCACGGTTTGCTCGCCGCTATCCGCGCGGATGCGGACGGTAAAAACGCGATCCCCGGTCCTGCGCCCGTCGATACGCGCGGCATAAACGCCGGACGAAACGACGGCATAAAACTTCTGAAGCTCGCACCCCGCATCCAGCGTGGCGCCGCACATGACATTCACCCCATGCGTCTCCCCCATCAGCTCGATGTTGAGCACGGTCTGGTTATGGAGCGTATAGGCGGCGCCGGGCGACGCCACGTCGCTATCCACCCAGGTATGGCTGTAGCCTACGGGATTGGTCCGGAATTCAATCTGCATCCACGTGTCGAGGATGAGCGGACCGTTTTTGAAAAGCGCGCGATAGCCCGGCGCCGCGGCCATAAACCAGTGGGGAAAAGCTTCATACCGGATCAGCCACCCGGTCATGAGGAGCCAGAAGATGACGATCAGACCGCGGACGACGTTCGCATGCCTTGATTTTTTCAGGATGGGCATTGCTCGTCGAAGAGCCGGTTCAGGAAGACGATGTGCTTTTTTTCTTCCTCGATAATGAGGTCCAGTTTGTCCCGGCCCGTGGCGGGCGAAACCATTTCCTGCATGCCGGTGTAAAAGATGATCGAATTCTTTTCCATGCCGAGGGCGATTCCCAGAATATCGGCGAACGATTCGTCGCCTTTTAAAACGCTCTTGGGCCCGCCTTGGACGTCTATCACACGGCGATCGGCCATGGCCCTCAAGTAGTCCTCGCCTTCCTGGTCGGGATCGGACACGGCGGCTTCCTTGTCTTTGCTTGTGAGTTGCCGCCGTAAGGCCGAAAAAGTCGCGCAATGCCCGTCTTCCTGTTCGGCGATCATCGTCAACAGGCGCTGCTGGGCCGGAAACTGTTTGGCGGCCAGCCGGTAAAAGGCGGCGCCGTTGCGCTCGATTTGCTCGGCCATTGCGAAAATTTCATCCGCGTTAAAGATAAATGCCATTGCACACCTCCATTTAAAAAAGGCCAAAGGATAGAGGTCAGAGGTCAGAGGTCAGAAGTCAGAGGTCAGTTTAAGCCGATGTTCTTCGGATTTTGGATTTTTATTTCCTCAGTCCTCCTACGGCCCACAGCCCACAGTCTGCTTAGAAACTATACGCCACTTTGAGCGTGCCGTGGCCGTTTTCATCGGCATTGGCGCTCGCGCCGCCATAGAGGTTGATGCTGAGATTCTCAAGCGGCTTATAGCACATGCCGCCGTTGAAATAGACCGGTACGTCCTTGGGGCTCCCTTTTTCTTTTTCGGTCACCTTCGCTTCCGCCAACACCGAGAATTGCGGGCTAAGCTCCCAGATGAACGACGCCGCGCCTTCGAAACGGCCATTGTCGCCGACGTTGGCATCGTAACGCCCATCGAGAATCCAGGTGTACTTGTCGAATGTCGTCGTGCCGACGGCCGCGCCAAAAATGGCATCCGTCTCGCCGTTGCCCATGTGCTCTTTGTCGTCACCGCTCGGGAACGTGACTTCGATATAGGGGATGACCCAAGGATATTTGTAGGTGTATTCGTAGGCCAGCAGTTCGGCGCCGACGGCGATGTCGTTGAACCCGTTGTTGTTCTTTTGCTTGGCATCCGATTTGTCGAAGCTGTAGGGCACCTTCGCATAAACCGCCAGGTTGTCGAGCAAGCCATACTTGGCATAGGGCTCGACGGTCGTGGATTTTAACTTGGGATTGGCGTTTTTATCCACAAAAACACCCTGATAGGACTTGGGGTCAACCTTGGAAACGAAATATTCGTCGTATTGCGCGTAGTTGACGAAGGTGCCGACCTCCGCCTTGCCCGTTTCGGGGAAGCGGTTCTCGCGCGTGAACAACGGACGCATGGATTCGCTTTGCGCCCACCCGGAAGTCGCGATTGTCACGGCCGCCGTTACGACCAAACCCAATCTTTTCATATTCATTTGCCTCTCCTATAGGATGGTGACGAACGATTGTTTAAAACCATACACACAGGCAATTTTCAACGCAAGCATAAAAATCGGACTTCACGTAATGAGTCAGTGGACAAGGGGGAGGTGTAGATGCGGTTCGACTTGTCCGCCTACGGTGGATAGAACCGCGGATTGCCGTTCTGTCGAACGGCCACCACACCTGATACGCGACGCCTGGTCCTGTCATGTATATGTCTGCCCCCCACGTTCCGACCCATTACGGCTTAACAAATCCTGGGCAAATCTTCGCCCAAGGGAGTCTCTACAATCCGCTCCCCGCCCAAGGCGGTTTCCATGAGCACCATCCCGACCGGCGCCGCGACTACCTCGCCAATCACTGCCGCCTCCCGGCCCAGCGGATGCGCGCGCAGGATACGCAGGGCGCGCTCGGCCTGCGCGGACGCGCAGATTACCAGGGCTTTGCCCTCGTTGGCCACGTTGAGCACATCCAACCCCAACAGCTTGCAGGCGCCTTGCACGCCCGGATGGATTGGCAAGGCGCGCTCGCAAACATGGATGCCGACTTGCGCCGCCGCGGCAATGTCGCCCAGGGCCGCCGCCACACCCCCGCGCGTCGGGTCGCGCAGGCTGTGGATTTCCGGAATTTCCCGCAAGAGCGGCTCGATCAGGCCCCAGAGCGGGGCGGCGTCGCTGATCACGTCCGTTTCCAGGTTAAGCCCCTCGCGCCGGCTCATGACGGCGATGCCATGGTCGCCGAGCGCGCCGGTGATAATAACGGCATCCCCATTGCGCGCGTTGGCCACGTGGGTGTCCACGCCGGGCCGGCGCACGCCGATCCCGGCGGTGTTGATAAAGACGCCGTTGCCCTTGCCGTGTTCCACCACCTTGGTGTCGCCGGTCACCACCAGCACGCCGGTCTCCCGCGCCATTTGCGCCGCCGATCGAACCACGCGTTCAAGGTCGGCCAGGGCCAGTCCCTCTTCCAGGATCAGGGCCAGGCTTAAGTAACGCGGCGCGGCGCCCTGCATGGCCAGGTCGTTGATCGTGCCGCAGACCGCCAGTTTGCCGATGTCCCCGCCGGGAAAGAAAATCGGGCTGACCACATAGGAATCCGTCGTGAAGACGATCTCGCGCTCGGGCATGTCCAGGCAGGCGCCGTCATCCAGCCGGTCCAGGATCGGATTGCCCAGGTGCTTGAGAATCAGGTCCCGGATCAATTGCTGACTGCGCCGCCCGCCCCCGCCATGCGAGAGCAGGACCAGGTCCATTGCGGATTGCGGATTGCGGATTTCTGATTGCGAATTTATTACGTTTGATTTATTCATTCGACGTTGAGCATTGGATTTGCTTTTATTTATCCGTCTTCCGTCTTCCGTCTTCCGTCTTCCGTCTTCCGTCTTCCGTCGTCTGTCATCTGTCGTCCGTCGTCCGTCATCCGTCATCCGTCCTCTGTCGTCCGTCTTCCGTCCTCTGTCGTCCGTCATCTGTCGTCCGTCGTCCGTCATCCGTCATCCGTCCTCCGTCCTCCGCCCCCACTTTCCCATACTTATAATAGGCCGCACAGGCGCCTTCGCTGGATACCATGCAGGCGCCCACGGGCGTCTCCGGGGTGCAGGTCGTCCGGAAGAGCGCGCAGGCTGTGGGCAGTTTGGCGCCACGCAGGACGTCGCCGCATAGACACGCGGAGCGCTTTGCCGGCTTGGCGCACGGTTGAGGCGCCAGCGCCGCCTGGGCGTCGTGGGCGCGATACTCGGCGCGAATACTCAACCCGCTCGAAGGAATCGTGCCCAGCCCGCGCCATTCGGCGTCGCAGGGCTCGAACACTTCCGCCATAATGGCCCGGGCCTCCGGATTGCCTTCGGCGCTCACTCCGCGCACATACTGATTTTCAACCTGGGCCCGATGTTCGGCCGTCTGCTTCAAAAGCATCGCGATTGCCGCCAGCATGTCATCCGCCTCAAACCCGGCCGCCACGCAAGGCAGGGAATAGTCGCGGCAGATGAATTCATAAGGACGCAGGCCGATAATGGCGCTGACATGGCCCGGACACAGGAAGCCGTCGATCGCCACTTCGCCTCCCTGCAGGAGCGCCGCCATGGCCGGCGGCATGGTCCGATGCGCCGAGAGCACCAGAAAATTGCCGAGGCCATCCCGCCCCGCCTGGCGAATGGACCAGGCCACGGTCGGCGCGGTGGTCTCGAAGCCGACCCCCAGAAAAACAACTTTGCGGTTCGGCTGTTTTTTCGCCAGCGCCAAGGCGTCCAGGGCGGAATAGACCACCCGGATATCCGCGCCCGTGGCCCGTTCGCGCTCCAGCGAGCTTTCGGTTCCAGGCACCCGCAGGAGATCGCCAAAAGTCGTTATGATCGCATCCGAGCGACGCGCAATGGCAATGGCCCGATCCACATAATCGTCCGGTGTGACGCAGACCGGACAGCCCGGCCCGGAAAGCAGGGCCACATTCGCGGGCAGGAGCGAGCGCAGACCAGACCGAAAAGCCGTCATGGTATGGGTCCCGCAGACCTCCATCAACCGGATGGGGCGGCCAATCTGTTGCGCCAGACGCCGGATGGATTCAAGATGAAGATTCATTGGTGGAAACCGCGCTAATTAGGCCCTCGGTATTTGTTTCATGTAGCCGCGGCGGCGTGCCTCGGCGAAGATCTTAGCGAAGCATGGGTGACGCCGTGGCCTGCCCGCAGTCGCTACCCCGCCTGCAACGCTGTAGCACTGCGGGCAGGGCTCCAGCGTTGCGGGCGTGGCCGCCGAAAGAGTCCACGCCGTCAACGGCGCGGCTTCGAAAGAGCAATTGGATGAACTTATCCGGAGTCAGGATTCTGAATTCTGTCTCCTGTCTCCTGACTACCTATTTGCATAATTTCATTATATTCCCGCACGTCTTCCTCGGACCATTTGCGGATGGCAAATCCGGCATGCAGGAGGACATAATCGCCGATCTGCGGGTCCTTGACAAGCGACACCACCGCCGTCCGGCGCACGCCGTCCATCTCGACAACCGCCTCCTCGCCGTTAAGGGCGACAATTTTTGCTGGAATCGCTAAACACATTGCTGAATTTTCGATTTTCAATTTCTGATTGCGGCTTTTCGATTTGTCCGATGGAGCGGCACAACACGTAAATGTTTCTTGCTTTCTTACAAATTACCCTTTCGTCCTTTTCATTCCGTCGTCCGTCGTCCGTCGTCCGTCGTCCGTCGTCCGTCGTCCGTCGTCCGTCGTCCGTCGTCCGTCGTCCGTCGTCCGTCGTCTGTCGTCTTCTGCATTCTGCATTCTGCATTTTGCATTCTGCATTTTCATAAGCGCCACCGCCGCCTGGCCAAGGGCAATCCCGCCGTCGTTGGGCGGCACTAATTGATGACTATAGACCTGGAACCCGCGCCGGCGCAAATCATTTGTGGTGAGTGTCAGCAAAAGATCGTTCTGGAACACGCCGCCGGAAAGCGCCACCCGCTCCAGCCGGGATTCCGGCTCCAGCCGAGATGTCGGCTCCAGACGGGATGCCGTCTCCAGACGGGATGCCGTCTCCAGCCGGGATTCCGGCGCCAGCCGCTCGCGGTCCCGGATCCGAACGCACATCTCGCCAACCGCTTCCGCCACCGTTTGATGGAACCTGCCCGCGATGCGACCGCTATCCACATTGGCGCGCCGGTCGGAGACAATCGCCCGGATGGTTGGTCCGAACGAAAGCTGGAAACCGTCATCCTGAATTTCAATCTCGTAGGGATATGGCAAAACGCCATCCGGCCGGGCCAAAGTTTGCAAGCGAATAGCCGCCTGGGCTTCGTAGGTAATGTCCTCCCCCAGCCCAAGCAGCGCGGCCACGGCATCGAACAAGCGCCCCGCACTGGAGGTCCAGGGCGCATTCACGCCCTGCGCGATCATGCCGGCCAAGACCCGGCATTCGTTTTCAGCAAGACTTGGCAACAAGGCCGGCAGATCGCGACGGTCCGCCTCCGCCAGTTCCGCCAGCCCGTAACTGAACGCCATGCGCGCGGGCTGACGAATCGCCTCCGCCCCGCCCGGCATCCGATAGGGTTTGAAATGGCCAACCCTTCTAAAATCGGCCAGATCGGCCACCAGGAATTCGCCGCCCCAGATCGTGCCGTCCGGCCCGTAGCCGGTTCCATCCAGCGCCACGCCAATGACTTTCTCCGTGAGTCCATGCTCCGCCATACAGGCGGCGATATGCGCGTGATGGTGCTGGACGCCAATCCGGCGGACGCCCTCCTGGACCAGCGCATAATGGGTTGACAGGTAATCCGGGTGCAGATCGTGGGCCACGATCGCCGGCTTCACCTTCAACAGGGCCGCAAAGTCCTCCACGGTTTCCCGAAAAAACCGGTAAGCGCGGTAATCGTCCAGGTCGCCGATGTGCTGGGATAGAAAAGCCTGCGCGCCGCGCGTAACGCACACCGTATTTTTCAATTCCGCGCCACAAGCCAAGACCGCCGGCCCTTCCAGGGGCAAACCGATCGCATCGGGCACAATTCCGCGCGACCGCCGCAGAAGCAAGCGCTGACCCGCGACAATCTTCAGCACCGAATCGTCGCAACGGCGCACAATGGCGCGGTTGTGAATGAGCGCGGCATCGGCCACGCTCCCCAGAATAGCGCCTAATTCCTGCTCGTCCTTGGCAATCGGCTCCTCCGCCAGATTGCCGCTGGTCATGATCAGCGGACCGATCTCCGCCAGCAGAAGATGATGAAGCGGCGCATACGGCAAAAAGACACCCAGATCATCCGTGTCCGGCGAAAGCAAACGGGACAAATTAGGCCCCGATGCGGGGCAACAGTTGCATGTAGCCGCGGCGGTGACGCCGTGGCCGCCCGCCGCCGCCCGGGGAGCTATGGTGGGCAGGCCGGAGGAATCCACGCCCTCACGGGCGCGGCTACTCGGATTGTCCGCCGGAGGCGGATCCTCCAATGGCGGAAAATTCCCATGCATTAAACTGCTTTCCGGCCTCCGGCGCACAACGACAATCGGCGCCGCGGGACTGGTCAGTTCCCGTTCCTCGATGGCGTCAACCTCACAATGCCGGCGGATTTCGTCCAACCCGGCGAACATCACGGCCAAGGACTTGGCCGGCCGGTGTTTGCGTCCGCGCAAACGCCCAACCGCCTCATCGTTCATGGCATCGCAACATAGATGATATCCCCCCACCCCCTTGACCGCGAGAATCCTCCCCGCCTTGAGCAGTTTGACTGCTTCCTGTATTGTTTCCTTTTCATTCGGCGTTCGATGTTCGATGTTGGATGTTGGATGTTCGCTTCCGCTTCCGTTCCCTTTTCCGTCCTCCGTCTCTTCATTCGACATTCGATGTTCGATGTTCGATGTTCGAAGTTTGCTTCCGCTTCCTCCTCCCGTCTTTACCAAGGCTCCCGTCTTCGCAAAGGCTTCGCCGGACAAGTCGCCGGGCAGGCCGTCCTCCGTCGTCCCTGCTTCGCCAAGGCTTCGCATGGCAGGCTGTCGTCCGTCGTCTGTCGTCTGTCCTCCGTCTTCCGTCTTCCGTCTTCCGTCTTCCGCCGTCTGTCGCCCTCCGTCTCCTTCTTCATTCAACATTGGGCGTTGAGCGTTGGACGTTGGGCGTTTGCTTCCGCTTCCGTTCCTTTTCCCGTCCTCTGTCTCTTCATTCGACGTTCGATGTTCGATGTTGGATGTTGGATGTTCGCTTCCGCTTCCGTTCCCTTCTCTGTCCTCCGTCTCTTCATTCGACGTTCGATGTTCGATGTTGGATGTTGGATGTTCGCTTCCGCTTCCGTTCCCTTCTCTGTCCTCCGTCTCTTCATTCAATGTTCGATGTTCGATGTTGGATGTTGGATGTTCGCTTCCGCTTCCGTTCCCTTTTCCGTCCTCCGTCTCTTCATTCAACATTGGGCGTTGAGCGTTGGACGTTGGGCGTTCGATTTTCCCGTCGTCCGTCGTCCGTCGTCCGTCGTCTGTCGTCTGTCCTCCGCTTATCAACGCCACCCTCGGCCCGCACACCGCACAGGCATTCGGCTGGGCATCGAACCGGCGATCAGCCGGCTCCTCAAATTCTTTTCTACAATCCGGACACATTCTGAATTCCGCCATGCTGGTCCGCTCGCGGTCATAGGGTAACTCGCGGATAATGGTAAAGCGCGGCCCGCAATTCGTGCAATTGATGAACGGATACCCAAACCGGCGGTCTTTGGGATCGAACAGTTCCGCGCGGCAGTCCGGACAGGTGGCCATGTCCGGCGGCATCCCGGCCCGCAAATCGCCGGACCGGCAATCGCCGGGTTGGCCGCTGGCCTTGATCTCGAAAGGCGCGTGTTCGCCGAGCACAGGCATACCATTGACCTGGAGCGTTGCGATCCGCGCCTGCCGGGGCGGTTCCGCTTGCAGTTGGACCACAAACCGATCCACCGCCGCAACCTCCCCTTCCACTTCGATCGCCACGCCCGACGGAGTATTGCGGACAAAACCGGCGAGCCCCAGGGCCACGGCCTGCCGATAAACCGTCGGCCGGAACCCAACCCCCTGGACCCGGCCTGTGACTTGTATGCGTATGCGTTTGGTATTCACCGGTATTTTTTGAGACGCCACACCCCGGCGGTCGGGCCGACCGCCCTCCATGACCAATTCACCGTCGTCACATTTCATCACCACCGAATCACATTCAAAACGCCTTTATACGGCCATTCCTCCCAATGGTGCACCAAGCCTTTTCTGACCGGATTCTGCCGCATGTAGGAGTGCTTCTCTGTGTAATGGTCCGCATCTCGTATCTGGGTATCCCATACGTCCATTTGCCACTTACCCTTCAACGCAGGAAGATGTTGACTGGCCAAGCGCTTCCAATAACGACACCACCGCTTAACGCTCTCCGGGTGTGGCACACCAGGCACGCAGAAAAGATGCAGGTGGTCAGGCATGCACAGAAACTCGCCCACCCGCCATTGTTCGGCCTCTTGCCACGCCAGCCGAACAGCCTGTACAGCGGCGACGTTGTCAAGCAATGCGTCCCGATCCGTAATGCACACCGTACAGAATATGACAACGGGCTCGTTGAAACGATCGACAGGCGTAGGATGTGCCGGATAGCGCCTTTTAGGCAATGGGCCTGTGTCTTTGTCATTGTTCATCATGCAATGCCCCAATTTCTGGAGGGCGACGGGCCACCGTCGCCGCATTACCCGGCGGTCGGGCCGACCGCCCTCTATGACCCACCGGCCACCGTCGCCGAATCCCCGGCGGTCGGGCCGACCGCCCTCCATAAAAGGAAATCATCAATCGGAAATCATTGGAGGGAAAATAACGCCGTGGATATCCTTTGTTGCGAGCACATTAAATCCGTGAAACGTCTGCACACGACAACCGGCTCGCAAAGACAAACACCGGCCTACGACAGCAGAAACATAATCGCCCGACGCCGGGATAATGTCAAATGGGCCTCGTCAAGACATTCCAGCAGCCATTCCGCGGGAAACCGGCGCAGAATGGGCCAGGATGCTTTCCGAAGCGCCTCCATCGTGTACTTGCGCGCGACATCGGGATTGCGTAACAGCATCGGAAGCGCATCGGGCGTCGGGTGTTTCAAAAGCCCCGGAATGACGGGCACGTCAATGGTGGCGCCTGACGGCGCCACACACGGCACGGTTCCCATGGCGGACGCAAAATAGTACGTCTTTTTCATCCGCCCGCGCCCGCCTTTCCAGCGGCGGCTTTCACCCACGCCAGGAGCCGATCCCTGGCTATGGCCGCATCGGCGAACCTGACGTCCGCATAGGCCGCAAGGTCCTTCTCCAGCGCATTATCCGTCCACGCCAGAAGTCGTTCCGCCAGAGTTACGGCATCCTGCTCTGCAAGCAGGGCTTTTGCCTTTTCTTCCATGTCCGGATGTTTTTTCAGCAACGCGAAAATGTCCACGAGATCGCGCGCCTCGGCCCGCTCAACCACGCATTGTATTTTGTCGGCCAGGTACTTCGACACCGACACCCGGCGCATACGCGCCGCCGCACGGGAGAAAACAAGATCGCTATCCGGCACGTCCTCATAGTTGGCCCGAACCTCGATGGTAATGCGTTCGCCGCCGGGGAGTCTCAAAACGCCCTGAAATGCCGAACCGTATTCATCGGGCACTTGAACGATTTCGAAGTTTTTCGCAAAAGTCTTTTGGATTTCCGCCAGGATTGGACGCACGTCTTGAAGCGCCTTGCAGGTGTGGAAATCCAGATCGAACGACTGACGATGGCGCAGGTCTTCCCCGGCAATGGCGGACGTGCCGGCCCAGTAGCACAACGATACAAGCCGCGGACACCGTTCCGCCAGAAGCCTGACTGCGTCCCGAATGATGTCTTCTTGTGCGGCCATTGGATGGATCATCCTCCGCGCTGTCCCGGGGCGGGGTGCGCCCACCCGTACAGTTTTCTTATTTTTGAGGGTTATTATGCTCCTTTCGGCGCACAATTTCAAGACTTCTCATCCTCAGGCGACCTGTCCAATCCGGTGTCAATCCGTTATTTTTGTCCTCCGCTCCCGAAAATCGGGAATCAGCAATCGGCAATTCCTCTATCCCCCATTTATCACAACACACCTGACCCGTTTCCCGGTTTATCCCCCGTTATCCCCCGTTTATCGCTCATTTATCCCCCATATCCCCCAGTTATCGCTCACGGCAGAATATAATAGGTGGCCTTGCGCTCCCCCATGCGCCGGATCAGGCCTTTGGCCGTCATATCGGCCAGCAATCGGTTTGCCGACGTATCGGATACCTGGAACCGGGCCGCCACATCCCGATTTGTTACTTTCCCTGCCGCCTTGATCATCTCCAGGATTTCCGTCTGCCGCCCTCCGTCGTCTGGCGTCTGGCATCCGTCGTCAGTCTGTCGCTTAGCGTAGATATATTTCGAGGCGCGCGACCCAAAAAATATACCCAACACCTGGAGCACAACCTTGCTGAGTTCGCCCGGCATCGTAAAGTCAACCCGGAAACTGTGCAACAGGAAGGCCGCCAGAAAAAAGATCATCCAGAGATAGACAAACAAGGCGCCCTTGCGCGAAGGCTGATCGCCAACCGCCCAACGCCGGATTTCCTTGTCGGCCGCATAGGCCCCCACCAGAGCGATATAGACCGGCATCATCCCCGCCGGAACCACAAACGCCCCGCGCAGGACAAACTCCGCCGCCATCAGCCCCAGATAGGCCACGGTGTAAAGCGCCAGGAGCGGAAACAGGATCGAGACTTCATTGAACGGCGGCCTGCCCTGCGAAGTGCCTTGACGTAGAAGGGGACGCGGCTCCGATGGCGATATATCCAGGTTCACGTCGGATGATTGTGGTTCCAAGGATTACCCTCCTTAATTTTAGTTTCCGATCTGTTTCTTTGTGACTGCCTCCGGAATCGCTTCGATCTTCATTGTAGCCGCGGACGAAAGATCATCCCAATCGGTCAAAGGGGCTTTTGACCGATACCCCGGGTTTGTTGAGCACGTGCGTATAGATCATCGTCGTCTCCACGTTCATATGCCCCAGCAGTTCCTGCACGGTGCGGATATCGTGCCCCGCCGCCAGCAAATGCGTGGCAAAGGAATGCCTGAGCACATGGGGCGTGACGCGCTTGGATAACCCCGCGTCTTGCGCGGCCCGGCGCACGGCCGTTTGGTAAGCGCCCTCCAACACATGATGCCGCCGGCGCAGTCCACTGCGGGGATCGGTCGAAAGTTCCCGCGATGGAAATATCCACTGCCATTCCCAACGCTCGCCCGCTTTCGGAATCTTGTGCTCCACCGGCGGCGGCAGCCACACTCCCGCCACCCCCGCGGCGCGATCCCGCTCGAACCCTTCGCGCAAAGACAGCAGGTTCGTCGCCAGCGCGGCCTTCAAACCATCCGGCAGGACCGTTACGCGATCCTTGCCGCCCTTGCCGGAGCGTACGGTGACGATGCCGCGTTCCAAGTCCAAATCCTGGACCCGCAGCCGAATCAACTCCATAATGCGCAGACCGGCGCCGTATTGCAGTTGAGCCATCAAGCGCGCCATGCCGCGCAGATGCTCGAACAGCCGCCGCAACTCATCGGGCGCAAGCACTTCCGGCACGCGTTGGGCGCGGCGGGAGGGCGTATAGTCGCTCACATTGCCGGGTTCGCGCCCCAACACCTCCCGGAAAAGAAAGATCAACGCATTGAGCGCCTGGCGTTGCGTGGAAGCCGCCACCGCCCGATCAACAGCCAGGTGACTGAGAAAATCCTTCAAATCCTCGTCCGTGGCGCCATCCATGGGTCGCGCTCCCAGCCAAGCGGCAAACCGCCACGCCCAATCCCGATAGGTGACCTCCGTCCGCCACTGATATTGCCCCACCCGCAATCGCTCGACCAGCCGGCGCTCCCAAGGCGTCGTGCCCGTATCCGCCTTTTCCGGATGAATCGGCGAAGCCTGCTCCTCAATGCCGTCCTCCGTCGTCTGCCGTCCGTCGTCCGTCATTAGACATTGGACGTTGGGCGTCCCGCGAAACGCGGGATAAATTGAGCGCTTGCCACGCGCTGCGCGTGGTTGGACGTTTGCGTTGTCTTCCGCCTTTAGTCTTCCTCCGTCCTCCGTCCTCCTCCGTGCCGCCAGAAAGAACCACCGCAAAGCATCCCGGTCAAGATGATCCGTCACCCCTTTTACCTCGCCGGACTCGACATAGGCCTTGGCTGAGGCGACCGAGGCGCGCTCGCGCCGTTCCTTGAGGTGGTGGAGATACGCCACAATACAGCGCCGATACCGTTCGCGTGTCGCAGGATCGAAAGATTCACCCGCCAGCACCGTGCTCCACTCCGCAAAAGAAACCGGACTATGATCAATGTCAGCCATCGTCATCCACCTCGCCAATTGTTGATTAACTATTAAAGCATAACATCAATACACGCCAAGTCAATACATCAACCCAATTTATAGATAAGAAAATAACAAACCGACACATCCGGCCTGACAATGCATTTAATGTTGTCGGCTAATGAGATGCAACTCCAGAAATAACTTTTATTTTATTCTTTACAATGGCATTCATGCGAACTACGTTAATGCCACAGTTATCGAAACGCGTGAAGAACTAAAGGTCAACCAACTGTTGGAGGAAACGATAACTAAATTCACGACAAAACCAAACATAAGGAGCCAAATGGAAACGAACGAACGGATCGCCAGTCTCCAGGCAGCAAATGCGAAACTCCAGGTACAAGGTGCTCAACTTCAGACGCATGTTGCTCAACTTCAAGCAGAGAAACTGAAACTTAAGGAAGAAAATCTGAAACTTAAGGAAAAAAACCTGAAACTTCAGCAACGTATTGCTGATCTTGAGGCCCCAAAAAATCTGCATCCTTTTGATCTCAAGCAAAACCTTTTCGCTAATCGGGATTGATAATTTCATAATTTAAGACCTCCAACCAGC
>Ga0172380_10005881_pt1 | contig 14582 bp, 20 predicted proteins | sample Leawe162metaG_FD_119747 | JGI IMG/M metagenome (GOLD analysis project Ga0172380, IMG submission 119747) | Leachate microbial communities from a municipal landfill in Southern Ontario, Canada - Leachate well 162 metaG | ecosystem: Engineered > Solid waste > Landfill > Unclassified | place...
ACGGTTGAGTATCACGACTATTTCAGCGGGATTAGCAACTTCGAGGCAACCAGCGGGGGAACGTCTATCTTCTATGTGGAAGATGCCGCTGGCTCGGCGGTAGGCACTGCGCTTTATACGCCGGACTATAACCGGGGCGTTGTGACGTTTGCCGCGGATACGGGTGGATCGGCATACTACCTTTACGGGCGATCCTACGATCTAAATGCCGCCGCCGCCGAAGTGTGGCGCACGAAAGCGGGACAGTATGCAATGGCGGTCAACTTCTCCACAGATAACCACCGCATTGACCGGGGCAAGATTATCGAAAACTGCTTTGCAATGGCGGATCACTATGACCGCATGAGCGGGGCAAGCGACGTCATTATTTTGAGGAATGACAATGCTTACTGACCCAGAGCTTGAGGCTATCCGCGCCGCTATTGAAAGCCTGTTGCCCGATACATGCAACATCCTTAGCGTTACGCGCACATCGGACGGGCAGGGCGGCTGGATGGATACCTGGGGCACGGCAACCGCCTCCGCGCCGTGCAGGTTGGATGTATCCCGACCAGGCGGTGAGCAGATATTCGGCGCAAGCGTGCAGCCGTTTACCGGATACGTGCTAACCCTGGCGCATGATGAGACCATCACCACCGGCTATCGGGTGAGCTGCAATTCGCAGACGTTCAGCGTGGTAAGCGTGGATTTAGCAAAGTCATGGGACGGCTCACGACGGGCGTATTTGGAGCGGATATGAAGGCAAAGCTGGACACGCGGGTTTTAGATGCCATAGCCGCAGGGCTGGACAAGAATACGGATGACGTATTGCAGGCGACCGCGTTTCAGGTTGAGGCTGAGGCGAAGGCGAATATCCGAGCAAAGCACATCATAGACACGGGCGCGCTATTCAACAGCGTGAATACAAAGAAGGTAAAGCGCGGCTTGTATTGGGTATCCGATGGCGTTCTTTACGGGATATTTCACGAGTTCGGAACCCACAAGATGAGCGCCCGCCCCTGGATGATCCCCGCCGTTGAAAAGGTGCGCGGCTATCTAGGCGATTTATACAAGAGGCTATTTCCATGAGCGTATTCAATGCGCTGAACACGGGCATTTATTCTGCGCTATCCGGGGGCACGGCGCTTACAGGCGCGCTGGGGGGTACGGCGATTTACTACCAGCAAGCGCCAGATGGGGCAGCCTTACCTTATGTCGTGTGGAACTACCAGGGCGGGGGAGATGAAAACATCACCCAAAGCCGCATGAAGAATTTACTGGTGTATGTGCGCGGCTACGCAGCATCCCCCGCACAGGCTGGAACGATTGACGCGTACTGCGATACGCTGCTGCATGGTAAGGCTATCACCGTCACGGGTTGGGAGAACTTCTGGACAGCCCGCGAGGAAGATATATCAATTGTGGAAAACCCGCCAGACGGCGCGCCAGTATTCAGCGCCGGCGGGATTTATCGTATCCGATTGACTTAGAGATAAGGAGTTTTGACAATGGCAGATAATGAGTATGCAGGTTCAGCTTGTTACGTATCCTGGGTGTGGAGCGGCGGCACGATTGCGCTATACACCGATGCGCGCAATTTCAACTACACGCCGTCCATTGATTTTATCGACGCGACGGCGGGCGCTGATACGGCACGCAAACGATTGGCGAGCTTCAAGGACGGGCAGGCTTCTTTGTCGTCTCTGGCGCAGTATGACGGCACGGCGTTTGTCGCCGCTTGCGCCGAGGGCAATTCCGGCACGCTCACCTGGGGATTGGCTGGCTCGGCATCTGGCAGACCGAAAAGCGCAATGGCGGCACTGGCGCAGGGCGTAACGCAAACCGCACCATACAGCGACGTGGCGACCTATGACGTATCGTGGCAGCAGAACGGCGCGCGGACGGACAGCTCATGGTAGTAACACTTAGTGACGGGCGCGAACTGGCGGTGGATTTGACGAAGATCAGCATAGCGCAATACCGCAGGCTGTTCAAGACCGAAACCGCTCCAGAGGAAGAGGACGCGTTGCTTGCGCCGTGCTTTGGGCTGACGGCTGAAGAATTTGGCGCGCTGCCCTACCCTGATTACAAGCGCGCAACAGCAGCGTTTTTCGAGGCGGCCAGAAACCCGTTAGCTGACCCAAACTCAGCAAGCGCGTCTACTTCCACATAACGCAAAGACAGCCCATGCCGCCGGAGTTGTTACGCTGGACACTGGCGGAGCGGTTCGGCTGGACATTGGCAGAAGTGGACGCGCTGAGTTTGGCTGATTTGGAAGAGTTCTTCCAGGTCGAGGACGGGCGCGCTAAAGTGCATACACCAAAGGTAAAGGTGAGCTAATGGCGACTAAGGTTGCATCGCTTTACGCAGAGATTGGCGCGGATACCTCCGGCCTCAAGAAGGGGCTGAAAGAAGCGCAGGGCGGGCTAAAGGATACCGCGAAGGGGGCGGACGGTATTGGCACGTCTCTAAAGGGGTTGGTTGGCAAGGCTACGCTTGTTGCTGGAGCATTTGCGGCAGTTGGCGCGGCTGCTAAGTTAGCATTTGACTTTGGCGCGGAAGGCGCACAACTCGAATATGCCGCTGGTAAGTTTGACCGCCTTACGGCAAGCATTGGCACAACCAGCGACATACTGATGGGCGACCTGCGCGAGGCGACTAGGGGCACGCTATCAGACGCAAAGCTAATGGCGGGCGCGGGCGACCTCATGGCGCTGGGGCTTGCAAACAGCCACGATGAAGTTGTGCGCCTGAGCAAAGTGGTTGGCGGGCTGGGCATGGATATGAACCAGCTCGTTTTGACATTGACCAACCAGACAACCATGCGCTTTGATGCGCTGGGCGTGTCAGTGGATGGGTTTGACGCGAAAGTTGAGAAGCTGAAGAAAAGCGGATTGGATGCCAATGCCGCGTTCAAGGAAGCGTTCTTACAACAGGCGGAAGCACAGCTATTGAAGGTTGGCGACAAGGCGGAGACTGGCGCTGGAAAGATCATGCAAATGGAAGCCAGCTTCGCCAATCTTGCGGATACGCTGAAGATGAAAGTTGCGCCTGCCGCTGTTGGGTTTGCTGAGTTTGTAAACGACATGCTAACCAATGGGGGAGCGTCAAAGGCGAGCATAGACAGTCAGGCTGAGGCGGTTGGCGAACTCACGGGAACATACGAGGAATATGTAGAGCAGCTTGCAAAGGTGGCAAGAGAGCAGGGCTACACCGTCCGCTATATTGACGGCACATTGCGGATACTCAACTCAAGCGGCATGGAAGTAAGCGGAACGTTTGACGAAATGACGCGCACATCCTACACGCTGGAAAAGTCGCTGCTATCGTCAAACGCCGCCGCAGATGAGCAGGCGGCTATTATGGGCGGTTTATCTGGAGCGGCATCCGACGCGGCGACAGAAGTAAATGCACTAGCAAGCGCAACTGCCATTGCCGCTGGTATAGAGGGCGACTTCGCAGACGCAACCGCTGAGGCGGCAAAACAACTCATATTCAAGAAAGCCAGCGCAGACCTTGACGCAAAGGCCACGCGGGCGCTTGCCGAGGCTATGGGGATTTGGAATCAAGAGAGCTTTGACGTTATCACCGGATTAGAGAGCATCCGCGCCAAGTTAGACTCTGGAAGAATAACATCCGACCAGTACACAGCCTCGGTAGCGAACTTCACCGCAGCTTGGAACGCCCTGAACAGCCTCGGTCAGGTTAAGGACTTTATGATCCGTGTTGCCCTGGAAACCTCAGAGCGCGTATCGGCGTGGGGCGGTGAAACAAACCCATACGCACCGCAGACGAAACCAAGTAAAACAACCCCGCAAGGCACGGGCAAAGCGGCAGGCGGGTATGTATCGTCAAATACCGCATACGTCGTTGGCGAGCGCGGGCCGGAGTTATTCGTACCAGGATCAAGCGGCAACATCGTACCCAATCACGCCCTCGGCGGCGGCGACGTATATAACAATATTGTAGTCAATACCCTCCCCGGCCAGGACGAGAACGCCATCGCCGCCAAAGTTTACGCGATGCTATCCCGCGCCAACCGACGCGGCTCAGCCGGATTAGGCTACGCAGGAGTTTAGCGCATGACGTATAAAGCAAGGTTCACGCACGGTTCACGCCACTTCGATATTGACGCAAACGAGTTCAGCCTGTATCAAGATTTTGTCTTTCCGGCGGCTGACGAAAGCCTGAACATATCCAGCCCAAACGTGGGCAGCACATCGGGCGGCCAGGTCATCAGCAAGACCCCACAAGACCGCTGGTGGGCATGGTCTGTGCGTATCATGGGCACGACCATTGCACAAACGCACATGGCGGCGCGGCGGCTTTCGATGTGGCTATCGCAGGCGGTTGAGGATAAGACGGACAAGGTGTATTTCGAATACACGCCCAGCTACAACGTGCCCGCGCCCATCTGGGGGCAGCACGGCGCGCCGTATCGCTTCGAGGTGAAAGCGGCTATCGTTGACTTGGACGGCAGCTACTACGTGGCGGAGATCCCGGAGCGGGCACTGATCCTGCCCATCTCCCTGCTGGTTGGACCTTACGCATTGGGAGCGCGGCAGCTACTTTGTCAGGCGAAGGGGCTGGTTTACGAGAATACTCACGGCACAGAGGATGGATTGAGCCGGGGCACGATTATCGGATTGGTGGGCACGCAGCTTATCCCCAATCCGTCATTTGAGACGAATACAACCGGATGGACGGCGGTAGATTGCACGCTGGCGCAAACCACAGATCAGGCGTGGATTGGCAGCTACGGGATGCGCCAGGTGGTCAGCACCACCAACACGGCGGCTTATGCGTATTACGCGGATGTGGTGACCGGCACGCCCATCGCGCAGGCGGCTTACACGGTGCAGGCGCGTTTCTACGCTCCGGCGGAGATGGTCGGGAAGAATATCGGCATTTCGATTTACGAGACGGGCGGCGCGGCGGCGGCGGCCAACACGGTGCTGGTGAATAAGACAGCGGTGGCGGGCTGGAATTTTATCAGCGCCACGGGCACGGTAGCGCAGGCGGATCGCACGGCGCTGCGCGCTTATCTGCGCATCCCGGCGGCGGCAACGGTGGAGGCGGGAAGCTGGATTATCTGGGACGCGGTGATGATGCAGGCGGCAACGGAAGCACGCCCCTATTTCGACGGCGACCAGATCGGCTGTGTATGGACTGGCACGGCGCATGAAAGCACCAGCACGGCGACGGCGGGCTATGTACGCATCAAGCTGGCGGATTTACCGGAGTTCAGCGCACGGCAGGGGACGATTTGTGTGGCGCTGAAACATTTAGCGGATTATGCCAGCGGCGCAAATAAGTATGTATTCAGCGATAGCACTTTCGAGGCATCCTACACTATTGCTACCGATGACTGGCGGCTGACGGATGGCACGAACACCGTTGAAGGCGCGGCGCAGACGTTTGTCAGCGGAGATATTGACATCCTGCATTTCGTGTGGTCACCGGGCAGGCTGGAGATTTATTTGAACGGCGCACCGTATGCGGCGGGCACGACCTTTACGCCCTGGACGTTGGGCGATTATCTGTATATCGGCAGCCAGGAAACTCCCGCAGGACAAATTGGCGATACGTTCATGGACTTCACCATCTGGGATGTGGCGCTATCAGCCGCGCAGGTATTGGCGGATTACACCGACATCAGCGCGCACATCAACGGCGGCGACGGTTACGGGCAGCGGTTGAGCAGTATCCCATATCTGTGGACGAAGGACGGGGATAACGTGGTGGATAATTACTGCGACGCCACGCACAACCATTACGCGATTATCAACGGTATCCCCGGCACGACTGAGGCTTATACAGAGATTGAAGGCACGCCCAGTGCAGCTTTCAGCGGCATCCACCTGAGCAACTTCACCACAAAGCGATATTTCAGCCCGTCGATATTCTTTGTTGATTCGTCTGGCACAGCTGACGCGGGCGCGGTTGGTGGTGAAGCGCACGTAACATTAACAGACCAAAGCGCCGCCGAACTATCCGAGTCCGGTATGTCCTGGACAAAGAGCGCATACCCAGAATTTAGCGCGATGCCGTTTTATATTCTTACTCGCATGAAAGCGGCATCCAGCGTGTATGCACGCATCCAATCGTATGTTTCGTCAGCTACATACGGCGTAAATATCACAACAGATTATTCGAGGCCGGTTGCAATTGGAAGTTCATCTTACTACATCCTGAGAACAATCGCGGGAATGACACAGAAGAATTACAGCGGATATGATGCTGACACCGAGAAAGTCGAGATTTATGGATTTATAACCAGCGGAACGGTTAATGTTTCGTTGGATTACGCCGTGATGTTTCCGCGCCCATACCTATATTGCTATGGATATGCCATTACAAAGTTCATGCTGAAAGACAATACCATTACAAAGATTACTGGAGGTTCTGCTGTCGGGATGATAGAGGTACTTAAACCAATTGGTGATTCTATTGAGCTATCCCCGAATAGATACAATATCTTGCAGTCACTAATGGGGTGCGAGGATAGTGACGCAACCCTGACCACTACACTAACTTATGTTATTTACGCAACACCACGTTACAGGCTAGTATAATGCCCTACACTACCAACGGACTGACTATCGAAGTTTATTATACTAGCACATTGAGGGTGTTAATTAATGATCCCGATGGCGTGCTTACTCTCGCCTCCGGTCTGCAATTCACCAGCGCCTTCCCTGGCGGGCTATACACCGATTGCAGCTTCTACGTCCCGCGTGAACTGGCTAACTATTGGGACGTGCGCGGCGCGGATCAGGTCGTAATTCGTAATGGGCAGCGCGTGGTCTGGGAAGGTAAGATCGACAACCTGAACAGCCAATCATCGGGCGGCGAACAGGGAACGCTTGTGCAGGCTACCGGCTATTGGGGCGCGCTGATGATGCGCTATGCTATCCGCAAACGCTGGGCGGATACGCGGATTACCGAAGATGTGTGGAAGTGGCAGACGGGGGCTACCAATTCGAGCAAGTTTACCCTTGACAGGCAGAACAGGATACGCTTCACGCCAAAGGCGGCAACATTTGCCGCCAATGATTACGCGGCGGTACGCTTTACCATGCCAACGGGTGAGACATGCAAGCGCATCACGTTTGATGCAACACTTTCGGAGGGCGCGCAGGCGTGGAGTATCACGGTCCGCAATCTTGCTGATAACGCAAACGAATACAGCCGCACAAGTGACGGAACAGACAGCAGCCAGGATGTGACAATTGACACCGCATCTCAGTCGATTGAGCTGCGTTTTATCGCAGGCGCAAGCCAGACAGCGACTTCAGACGGCACATACTACGGCGAGTTCTCCAACATCACCGTATATTCCGAGACGGGCACGATTGACGCCGAAGAAGTCGGGTACGACATCATCGACAATTGCACGGAGATTACACAATCCGATATTGGCGTGGCAGGGCTGACGGGTGAGACGCTACCGGCGATAGACATTCTGGTATTTGATGACTTCACCAGCCTGGCTGACATCGCCATGTACGTGGCAGGCTTTGGCAATACCAGCGACGAAAGCATTTATTTTCAATGCCGCGCATCCGAGGAAGCAGAGACGAATGACGGTAAGCCGCTGCTGGCGGCGGGCGTGTATCCTGACCTGACATCGGCTAATTACGTGGTGCGGCTGGCGGATGACAATGTGACCAGCGCGGACATCAATCGCAGTTACGCGGACATAAAGAACTGGATCGCCGTCAATTACACGGATGAGCGCAACGAGCAGCAGATTATCACGCCGGCAGACAGCGGTTACGAAACGCTGACGGATGCGACCTCGACGGCGGCATACGGGCGGCGCGTGGATAGCATACAGGCGGGCAATGTGCAAACGTATGCGTACATGAACACGCTGGGGAGTAGCTTTAATCCCCTGACTGGCAGACCGCTGAACCATCGCCCGTCCAGCGCAGGGCTGGCGCTGTACTACGGGAAGCGTTATCTGGCGAAGTGGAAGAACCCACTGTGGAGCGGCTCGATTACGGTGGTCGGGTATATTCTCGGCTCCGGCGGCAATGAGATACCAGCCAGCGAGATTGAAGCGGGCAAGGTGCTGGACATTGCCGATTATCTGGTGGATGAGGTGCTAGCCTCGGATACGGTAGATTATCCGCGCGTGATTATCACGGCGACCAGCTACGACGCGGAGAGCGAGACGTGCGTTATCTCGTTTGGGCCGCTGGACGACCTGAAGATGATCCAGCTTGAGACGATGAACTTTATCCCCCAGGCTACCCCATCAACGGGCGGCACGGCGGCGGCTGGGGGCGATGGCGCGGGCGGTGATCGGCTGAACTGGAAGCGCAAGATCGGCCTGAAGCCTGGTACACCAGAATGGGAGCGGGCAAGCCGTGCGAGCTGGTCCGAGAAGCAGGCGATGATTAACGCATGGAAGAAGAAGCGCAAGAAGAAGGGATAAACGACAAAGCCCCGGCGATGACCTGGGCTTTTTGTTGTGGGATATGTGGGTTATTCATTCAGCTCGATTTTCACACCAAGATTATCGACAATAATCCACGAATCATTCTTGATTGGCAGCCGTCGAAACAACAGAAGCATTAATAGTCTAATAAAGCGTCTCATCTCTATCCGCTCCTATTCCATCACCCAATCCAGCAGCCTGTGCAACCATGCGGGCAGGTCGAACTCCGGCTCTGGATACGGCACGGGCGCAGGGTACGCCCATGGCGTAGGCGTCACGGTTGGCCGCGCGTGCGCTGTGGCGGTTGGCTGGCTGGCGGCTTTCGTCGCTTGCAGGCTGACGTAATCCGGGCGCGATGGCGGCGGTTCGTCAGCGAGGGCGGGCGTGGCAAAACACAGCAGTACGATTATTATAAACAGGATTTGTTTCATGTGACCTCCAATAGTCTAACTAACTCTGCAACGAACTCCGGTTCAGCGTGCGCCCTGATTGTGGCGGCTGCCGATACTGGATCAGATAGGTTGATAGCACGGCGCGGGCGCGGGCGGGCTCCATGGCTTGTGCATCGTTTCGTTACATGGATTTCACCGCAAATCTTACATACGGGGGCGGGCGCCATGGCGGGCAACTCAAGCGCTGTTCTAATATGTGCATCGCGTGGTTCGTAGTTATTCACGGCTATTCTGTAAACCATTCCACAAGTTACGCCGTATTTATCAGCAACGGCGCGCCATGTTTTTAGCCTTGCGTAGTCTCGAATAATGCGATTTCGCAGCGTTTCAATGCTATGCTTACCACTACCCGAAATCATCGAATTTTCACCGTAGCACTCGCCAGAGCCTTGTTATTTGGCGTAACAAGGATAAATTTTCTTATCAGGAATACACAAGCATTTCAGCGAACCTATCATCATGCTCGGCGCAATACGAGTATTCGTCAATCAATAACTCAATCTTAACTCTGCGATTACGCTCACTAAGCCTGACCCGCTCAAGGCGCCTTCTAAGATTGCGGTGTGCATCAGCTGGGATACCTGCGGCGGCAAGCTGGACTATCCACTTGCGCCATTGCCTTGTTTGTGAATACTGCGTGTTGTACTCCTGATCGTAGCACTCAGCGCACAGGAACATTGACGGGGAGTGTGTTCTGTAAGTAAACGGCAACATACAATCCGTACATATCGCCCTCTGGTTTACCCGCTTCTTGCGCTCTCCGAGAATGTATTGCCGCTTGTGATCTACGCTCTCAAACATCATATTTCCAGCAAGGGCGTTGCACAGCGCACAGGCTGGCACAAGATTTTCGATGTCGTTATCCTGATCCCACGAATAAGGCACAACATGGTCGATTGTGGTCGCTATCTCTTTACGGCAGTAATAACATGTTGTTCCGTAATATTCGATAAGCTCATTCCACTTGTTGCGGTATTGCATATTGCGGTTGTTGTTCATAGCAAAAGCCCCTCTTGCGTTGCCGTCGTTGTCTAGGCGAGGGCGTGGTACGCAAAAGGGGCGCGAGAATTCTAACACAGAATTACTTTTAACAGACGGCTGGTTAAACAAAGCCGCGCCCTACATCGCCTAGACAGAGGGGATTATAGCACAGTTGTTCAGATAATGCAAGCACTTCCTACCCTCCCACCGCCGCCAGCACCAGCATGTATCCGGCGGCAAAGGCAAGCGCGCCGAGAACAGCGAATAGCACGAATTGCATTACGGTCATGTAATATCCTCCATGCGGGCGTGTGTGTGGCGCCCGGTATCATCTTCCTGCCTATACACCTGCGCGGTGGGGGAGGGCGGCTGATACCACCTGCTGAGCCACTCATCCCCCGCGTGCGTGGTGATTAGCCCTGACTGAGGCGTACTTCCCCTCCACTGGCAGTATCCCCGCGCTATCATCCAATCACGCCAGACGGTGTAAGCGGCGCGGTCAGCGAATACATCTTCCATGGCGGCGTTCGAGATTGCAGATCCGTAATAGGTGCGCGTGGCAATTGTGCGGAGCTGGTCGAGCGTGGCGGGACAATCCTCATACTGCAATTGCTTACGGTCCGGCGACACCTGTTCTATCCGCGTGACGGCTGGCGCCATGGGCTTGCGCTCCGGCTGCTTGAGCCTGGGGAATACGTAGCGGGTTAGCATGAGATACCACATCGCTAGCGCCGCGCCTGTTCCCGATCCTGCGGTGGTATATTCCACGTTCACCGGATAGCCTGCTATCCGCGCCGACAGCGTAGCGGACAGCACGACAGCCGCCACCATCGCCCCCGTGATGAAGGCAATGGCGGCGAGTAGGATTACTTCGGGGAAGGTTGGTTTGTCGTTGTTCATACACCTATTTTACACCGCGAATACTTACACTTGGTTCGCCCTCCTTGCGGAATTGTGCAATCTCAGGATGTCCGGCAGCATACCCGTCAAGGGCTTTGGTATCCCAGGATACGCGCCCCTTCATCCACACCGCTTGCAGATATTTACCCTTGACACTTGCGCCAGCCTTGACGACATCGTCCTTTACATCGGCGGTCAGCTTGCCGATACCCTCATTCACCGCTTCCAGGGTGGTGCGTTCTTCCGCGTCGATGTCTGCCAGGGCTTGCTTGATTTCCGGCGTCATCACCCCGTCGCGCAGGTCGTTGAATCGCATACGGATAACGTCTGCTTGCGCTTGCAGGTCTGCCAATCGGTCTAACTTGGTTACAACTTCATTCATCATATCCTCCTGTCTAAAAACTATGGTTGATTATTTGCCGCACCGGCACGGCTTCACGGTCACATACTGGCAATCAATACACCCTACCCCGCCGCACGTAGCGCACAGGTATTCGGGGAGAACGCCCCCGCAATCTTTACACCGCTGGCGTCTGGCTTTCAGCGTGGCGGCGGTGCGCTTCCAGATCGGGAGCTTGGCGGGGTTATCTTTCGGGTTGTGCTTACTCATGGCCGACGCCTTTTAGTTCATCGCGACATCTCTTTGAGATAAGTCCTAGCCGCTGGTTTCTGTTCTCGGTGTAGTCGTCCGCTAACAGCATACATCCTGCCAGCGCCTCCCTCAGCCGCGCTATCTCCGCATCTTTGGCGTCCTCAATCGGGCGGGTGTTCCAGATTTCTTTGCCGTCTTCGTCGGACCAAATATAACTACGGCGACACTGATTACAAGCTATCCAATTTCCAGTGTCCATCCCAAATCCAAGCTCATAATTTACAACCACGTTTGGACTGCCACAAAACGGACATGCCTTCAGTTCGCTCATCTCTACCACCATCCCTCTTTCAACTCCGTGCCAGCCGCCAGCATCCCAACGCCAGCGCCCAACATCACCGCCAGCGCAGGCGGTACAAGCAGGCTGCCAGCCCCGCCGATGACGGCGACGCAGATGAACAGCCAGGCCAGTGACTTTGCGAGTGTGTACATCATGGCAGTAATCCTTTCAAGTATTGATAGAAAAACACGGTGACAAAAAACATAATCGCGCAGAACGCCAGCCACGCAAGCGACTTAAAGAACCACACCAACTTGCGGCGTAGCTGCCACTGCCACACTTCGGTTTCGGTGACCTGATCTACCCCGTTGTGCCAATAAATAATGCCTTCGCCCAGGTAAACGAGGTCATCCCACACAGACATCGGTTTGTTTTCGTGCGTCCATTCGGTGTACTGTTCAATGCGCCCATCGGCAAGCAGGCACTTGTTCACAGGCGCGCCTGACAGACTTGATCCTCTCTTGCTGTAATAAAAGTGTCCGGTTTTGTCCATCCTCATTCCTCCTGGGGCGGTTGATTATTTGAGCAGGAAACATTTTGGTTCGCTGTTCTCGAAGGCTACCCAAACGCATGGTACAACGCGGCCATTGGGGATATATGTAGCTGGTCCCGATTGGTAGTTGTCTCTGCACACTCCAAGTGTGAGGGTGGTTCCTTCTGTGAATGGACCGGCAATCACATTGCCTTTGTCGTCTCTTACTGTTCTGGTTGCAGTGTCGATATGCATCGTAATTCCTCCCGCGTGTAGGATGCGCGGCCCCCGTGTCATGTTACTTGCTTATAACAATTCCTGCTGTCCGGCCGCTTTCAATGCCTCAGCCAGGGCGGTGCGCGCCTCGGTCATTGCGTGTTCGTGTGGCGGCTGGCTGAAGTCGGTCACGCCGAGCCAGTCACTAAGCGCATGGACATAGGCGTCAGGAATATCTTTGGTGCTTGCCTTGCCGGTCAGCCACTTGCACAGCTCGTAGCGCTTGGTTTTATCGCCGTCAAAGATGGTATCCAGGGTGGCGGCGATAGCCTTGCGTAAGCGGTCAGGCGCTACCTTTGTGGCGTGTACTTTGGAGCGGTCCTCAATCTTGGCGAACAGGGCGGCGGGAGGATACGGGCGGGTGCTACCGTTGGTTGGTTGCGCCTGTGCATCGTATCCCAGTTCAGCGATAATGACATCCGGCTGGCGGGGTGCGGCAACAGGCGCGGTCGCCGCGTCGCGGAACTCCGCATTGATAACGTCGCCGTGCATAAAGTCCTCGACATCCTGGGTAAAGTAATCACTAATCGCCGTGCCAATCAGAACGGCGGCAACCAGGGCGCGCTTCTGCGCCATCTTCAGGATAGTGTTTACCTGTTCGCTTACGTCAGGGTTCTTGATCTGCCCGATTTCCTGTTTCTCGATAGCCGGATCACCGTCACGGAACTTTGCGCCACAACCGCCTTTCTTAGCGAAGCACACCCACCCGCCACCGTACTCAGCCCTGCCCTTGATGATGGTGGCCTTGCCACAGTTCGGGCATACGCGCTCGGATGAGCGATAGCGGTATTTCTTCTCCCAAGAATTGCATGAGCCGTCAGCGGTGGCGATAAGCCGATCACCTTTGAACAGGCGGCACTTCTGGCGATAATAGAAAAACGGTTCGCCGCCGTGCTGTTCGCCCGTCCAGTCCTCGGCGGTCTGGATGTCCTCGAACACGGGCGATAAACCGAAGAAGCTCACCATCTTCTCTGCCCCAGGCTTGAACAGGGCGGGCTTGTCGCTTCCGGCGATTGTGCCATAGTCCACGCTTGGGCGAAGAACGCCATTGATAAATTCTTTCTTGGCCTGATACACAGCCAGCGCATTTGCCACGCTTGCCGCAGGTGCAAGAAAGTTCGGGTCGGATACTACAATTTCGTTTGTCATCTTATTCCTCCTCAACAAATGTCACATGCGCTACCGCGTCGCAGATCGCGCAGTGCTGATCCATCACACACCCACACTCAAGCCCCTGGCGGACAATCTCATAGCGGGCGATTGCGTCTTGATATGCGCCGCCGAGCCGGTCACGGTCCTGGGTGTAAGCAACGCTTTCGTAATCGTCGCCGTACTCACCACGCTGGCAGGCATCCTCGAATAGGTCAAATTCATGCTGCGCGGCCAGCATCAGGCGGTAGGCTTTCGTCACCAGGCTGGTGGGCGCTGGTGTCCAGTTGGGATTGATGCGGGTATGGGTTACGATGTATTCGGTCATTTTGTTATCCTCGCTATCTACTCTCAGGTGAATTTATTACGCTATCTTGTCTATATAATAAACTATTCCACGCCATAATAAAAGTGACATTCGTCCTCTCTTTTTATTACAAATTCTGTGTTCATTATGACATTATTTAGTGTATTATATAGGTATGAACCCATCAATAGACAATATGCTAAACGAAGTTTTTGCCGCCAGCCTGGGCGGTGAGCGTGACCGGCTGGTAGAACTGGCCGGGCGCGAGCAGATAGCCAGCGACCTTGACGTGGTTATCTTCTATTTAGCGAAGCTGTCCATCGACGGCTCACCGCTGGCCGGCGAAGTGCTGCGTCAGATGCGCGAGCTGGAAGCGGTGGCGGTATGACGGGGGCGACGGGTAAGCGAATTGTAGCGACTGCGCTATATATTCGGAACGGCGGTTCGACTCCGCCCGCCTCCACAGGAAAATGGATGGGAGCGTAACAGGCGATTATACGGCCCAAATGGGCACGAGAGATTAGCGGGTGCAATTCCCCACCCCATCCGAATCAGAACCGGACATAAGGATTAACCTAACGTGGAGGTCTGAAATGAACTGGATAATCGGCGGCTTGTGCGTGATCGGGATACTGGCGGTGTACATCTTCGCGTTTGCGATGTGCCGCATGGCAGCGGCGGGGGACGC
>Ga0172380_10005882_pt1 | contig 14579 bp, 9 predicted proteins | sample Leawe162metaG_FD_119747 | JGI IMG/M metagenome (GOLD analysis project Ga0172380, IMG submission 119747) | Leachate microbial communities from a municipal landfill in Southern Ontario, Canada - Leachate well 162 metaG | ecosystem: Engineered > Solid waste > Landfill > Unclassified | place...
CCGACTTGGGACGAACTGGACCGCCCAGAAAATTGAGCAGCCTTTGCTGACGCAATTCGTGGTTGCCCGCAATAACTTTCTCCGTCGGTGGGGAAACACTAGTACAGCTTCGAAAGAAATTTCGGCGCTTAGGGAAAGCAATGCCTGGCTGGAATCGCAAAGGCTATCGTGGGAGCATTTGGCAGTGGAGCGCGAACAGTCCATTGCCGCGCTGCAATCCCAGATGGAAGACGTGCTCACCGAAAACGCTTGGTTTTCATCGCAACGTGAGGAATGGGAGAAAACCGTCACAGAGCGCGAGCGATCCATCGCTGCGCTGCAAGCCCAGGTGCAAGACCTGCTTACCGGAAACGTCTGGCTTTCATCGCAATGCGAGGGTTTGGAGAAGACCGTCGCAGAGCGCGAGCGGTCCATCGCTGCGCTGCAAGCCCAGGGTCAAGACCTGCTTACCGGAAACGCCTGGCTTTCATCGCAACGCGAGGATTTGGAGAAGACCGTTGCAGAGCGCGAGCGGTCAATCGTTGCGCTGCAAGCCCAGGTTCAAGACCTGCTCGCCGGAAAAACCTGGCTGGAATCTCAATGCGCGGCATGGGAGAAGACCGCTGTGGAGCGCGAGCAGTCCATTGCGGAGTTGAGCAACCGTCTGCAGGCGAGTGAAGCCATTCTTAGAAAAATCGGCAACAATTTAGGAATGCGATTTGTAAATCGTCTATCAAAAGAGAAACTTTTTTAACGCAAATTGGAGCGATCCCGTGAAATCCGCAAGCTCTTTTAAGCGCAATTCCTGCAAACCGGTGTTGTGGTTAGCTGCGATTTTTCTAATAACGCTGGCAGGATGCGGCAAAAAAGATGCAGCCATCGAGGCGCTACAGAAGCAGAGCATCGCTATTTCTGCAGATAGCCTGGGTGGCTATTCTGGCCGGGGTGACTTGGCAATGGTTAAATTGCTGCTCGATGCCGGGATTGGGGTCAATGCCAAAAACAGTGGTGGGACGAGTGCGTTGAATGAAGCATCCTGGGCCGGGAAGCAGGCCGTGGTCTCATATCTGCTGGACGCAGGCGCCGATGTCAATTTGGCAACTTCCGGGCAACTGACCCCTCTCATCGCTGCAGTGAGCCAAAATCGGGAGCCTGTTGCCATGCTGCTGCTGGAACAGGGCGCCAACCCAAATGCTGTTACCTCAACAGGAAGCACGGCTCTTATCGAAGCTTCATGGCAAGGCAACCTCACTCTGGTGAAGGCTCTGCTTGCAAAAGGGGCGGCCCTTAATTACATACGCCCCAATGATGGAGTTACCGCCTTGAAGGCTGCTATGGCTGCGAACAGGTCTGACGTGGTGCAAGCACTCAAGGCTGCCGGAGCCAGCGAGTAGAGCAAGCAGCCAGCTTTGGCTAAGACTGCCTCTTCGCCTGAGATCGGTACTATCAGCCAGAAACCCCACCTGCATAAAATTGGCGGCGATAAAAAATGATTTTCCCGGTCGGAATATTAAGAAAACACAAGCAGTTGGTCTGGTTGTTGCTATGGGTCGCATTTGTCGGATGGGCGATGTGGCAGCATGCACAGCTAAGTCAGCAGCCACCCATCTACGATGCATTTTCCTATTACCTCAAAGCCCATAATTTCTGGACCGAAATAAATCAACAAAAGTTTTTCAATCCCTTCAATGTCGCGCCTACATTTCGTCCGCCGGGCACGATACTCATGTCGTATCCATTCGGTTTCGATACCGACTATAGAAACTTTTATTTCCGCTCCATACTCCTGCCGGTTGTCTTGCTCTGTCTTGCCGTAGTCGTGGCTGGATATCGGCGGGAGCTGGACAACAAGAGCAAGTGGCAACTTGTCTTGTTTGCGGCATTCCTGTCATGCCTGACATGTTTCTACGAATTCGAGCCTTCACAAATAATCCCGGCAACAATGCACTGGGGGCTTGTCGATAACTTTCTCGCCGGGGTGGCTGCGCTCGCCACTGCTGCAGCGATTAGAAGTTCTTGGACCCGCTCTTTGGCTTGGGCTGGCCTGGCAGCGGTTCTTTCGAGTTTTTGCTTGTTGATCAAACCTGCCGGCATACTGATCATGATGTTGATCGGACTAAGCTGGCTTGCCCTGAACGCGCTCAACTTGAAATCCGTGTGGCAAACGCCTGGCGAGCGGAAACACATGACCCGATTCCTCTTGTTCGGCATGATTATTTTTGCCATCTCATTTCTGATAGTACTTGCCGGTTCATTTACATCCGGATATCTGTCGTTCAAAAACCTGGCTTACGGCAATGCCGCCATTGTCATCATGAAAACGGAGTTGCTGCCGACCTGGCCGGTTTTACTAAACGCAGTGCACCTGGGACTCGGTTTTCCTTTCGTGGCATGGTTAGGCTTGATGAGCATACTGGTCATCAAGTATTTGTCGAAAACATCCACGGATTGCCTTCCGTGGGAAAGAACACAGCTTGCTGCCCTGTCGCTTTTCTCCCTGGCCACATTGATATTCGGCATCTGGTTCTGGATATTCGGCTCGGGCGGTACGACCCAGATCCGCTACTTCATTCCATTTGTACTCATGACAGCCATTTTTGCGCTGCCTGCGTTCCTGACAGCGGTGCGGGCAATGCCAAGGTGGCAAATGGCAATTCTCTCGGCTCTTATGCTGGCGTCGGTTGTCAATATGGCAGTGCTTCTTCCACAGCGGAATGCGCCAATTCAATGGCAGAAGTGGGTAGGGATAAACCTGACCTCCGGTCTTTCGGACGCTGCAATGGATCAAGCGAAGCGTTTCGTAAGCGAAGTGAAACGCGAAGGTGGCAGCAATGTCATTTTGTATTCGATATCAATGAACATGGCGGATACCTATTTTTCATCGGCTATCGAATATGCCGGGATTACAATGGCGCCCATGCCAATCAGATCGATGATTCGCCCCGTGGATTGGCAGCGCCCCTCTACGTATCGAAAAAAGGAAATGCTCGATACGGATTATTGGTTGTTCCGGCCTGTGCGGAACCCCAAAGTCGCGAGGGCGATCCTGGCCACTCGTTCAATAGATACCTTTGAGAAAGAAAAGGCGTTGTTTGAGGCCTGGGCAACGCAACTGACGGCGAACGAGGGCGTGGCAATCGTGTCGGACACGCCGACAGCCCGGGTTCTACGCATTACCAATTTAGATTTGCTTGAGCCGGCATTCGATACACTTGTCGCCGCTCACCATTGGCGCGATACTTTTAGCGAAGCGAATCCGAAGCGGCAATTCACCGAAAATGAAATGACCGCCGCATTAGCGCTGAACCCGCCAAGTCTGGAGGATGTCAACTTTTCGAATCGCTTTCATCTGAATGCGCTTTCCGTCAGTCGAGAGGGCGACGATACGACGGTTCGTTTCTGGTGGAAGCCCCTATCGCCACTTCCGGAAAATGACTGGGCGTTATTCATTCATTCGATCGACGATAGAGGTAAAATCGTCATCGCCACCGGGGTTCCAATTCGCTTCAATCGATCGCTGTCTTCCTTAGCCGGGGCGGTCTTGTTCGATCAAATTTCATTTTCGAATCCGGCAGGAAATGGCACGCGAAGATTGGCGATCGGATTTGTTCGGCCGAATCAAGCCGCACTCATTGCGGATAAGGGTGTGCGAGATTGGCTCGATACCCGCGTCATCGTGCCATTGCCCTAGGCCGTTCTTTGTCCTTTCGCATGACCACCTATCGAGAAAAAGTGTCGGGTAAGGAAGCGGTAAAATGATCAGGAGAGTACCATCGACAAAGATAACACCGCGATAGCCCGGCAGCTAGCGAGCGATGCCCGGTCGCATGAAAATTCAGTAGCCGCCCAGGCTGCCACAGCGTTCTCGCCGGACTTGTCCGGCGACCAGGTCTATTCGGCAAATAACTGCGGCAAGCGTATCGGCATACTCATTGTTTCCTACAATGCCGTGACCACCATTGCCAAGGTGCTGAAACGCATTCCTGAAAATGTCTGGGAAAACGTCGAAGAGGTCGTTGTTTTTGACGACGCCAGCCGCGACCACACCTATGAGCTGGCGCTTGGACTTAAAGTGCTGGCGGGTCTTGATAAACTCACTGTCATCAGGAACGATAGCAATCTGGGCTACGGGGGTAATCAAAAGCTCGGATACAATTACTTCATCGAGAAGGGCTTCGACATTGTGGTACTGCTCCATGGCGATGGGCAGTATGCACCGGAAATTCTGTCGCATCTCTATGCGCCTCTCGTTGCAGGAGAAGCGGAAGCGGTCTTCGGCTCGCGAATGATGAACGCCTACGGCGGCGCCATTAAAGGCGGCATGCCGATCTACAAATATCTCGGCAATAAGGTCCTCACCCATTTCGAAAACAATGTTCTAGGCCTGAATCTGACGGAATTCCACAGCGGCTATCGCGCCTATAGCCTGGAGGCCTTGCGCAAGATCGATTTCGCTGACATGACTGATGTGTTTCATTTCGACACCGAGATCATCATCAAGCTTCATCACCAGGGCTTCAGAATCACGGAGGTACCCATACCGACCTACTATGGCGACGAAATCTGCCACGTCAATGGCTTGAAATACGCCAAGGATGTGTTCCTGGCGGTGATCCGCTACAAGCGGACGATAAAATCCCTGGCGTGCTATCCGGAATACAAGGAATATTTTGTTCATTATCCCGTCAAGGAAAGCAATCATTCAAGCCACCATTACTTTCTGACCTGGAGCGGCAAGAGCCAGAATGTATTGGACATCGGCTGCGGCGAAGGTTTTTTTGCCGAGCGGCTGGTCGCTGAAGGAAATCGCGTCGTCGGCATAGATATCTTGCAAGAACCAAGACATCGGGACATTCTTGCCCAGTATATTCAAGCCGATCTGGATCAGGGTTTAGGCCAGGCAATACCTGCGCTTGGCGATAGCCGTTTCGATCGGATCTTGCTGCAGGATGTCCTGGAACACGTACGCAATCCCGCCAAACTGCTCACCGATTGTCATCGCTTGCTGACGCCCCAAGGGCTGCTGCTGGTATCGGTGCCGAATGTGGCTAATATCACTGTGCGGCTATTATTGTTGTTCGGCCGCTTTGAATACACTGAACGTGGGATTCTGGACAAGACCCACGTCCGTTTCTTTACCCGAAAGAGCGCGCGTCGGCTGCTCGAATTGGCGGGGTACCAAGTCATTGCAGAGAAGGTCACCGTGATGCCAATCGAACTCGTGCTCGGGCTTCCTGCCGAAAACCGGTTGATGGTTGCGATTAATACCGTACTCGCGATAGCGACAAGGCTTCTGCCGCGCTTGCTCGGTTATCAGTTGTTATTTTCCGTTCGTTCACGCTTGGGCACGAACGAATCGGCGGCTGCCGAAGCTCGCCTTGCTTAGCTTCGCCAAAATGCAAGATTTTCACTCGATTGACGAGGCCACGACAAAGACACATCCACCGCGCAAGAATCGTTGGAACGGTATTTTCAGAGGAACCGTTACCCTTCTGATTATCGGCTATCTTGCATTCAGGGTTGACTGGGGGGAACTGCTCGCACAGTTGGTCAGAGCGGATTTTGCTTGGCTGACGCTTGCCTGCCTCCTGTTCGGTTTGATTTACCTTTTGGCGGCAATCCGCTGGTGGTACCTGATGCAAGTCCAGGGCATCCGATTGCCCATGAGAGTGGCGGTGGCACTGACCTTCATCGGGCAGTTTTTCAATTCTTTCCTACTGGGAGCGGTGGGCGGGGATATTGTAAAAATTTTCTATATACAGAAATATGCGCCGCGGCAGAAGACTCACGCGACACTTTCGATAATCATGGATCGCGTCCTCGGCCTATTCATTTTGCTTTTCGGCAGTCTGCTCGCCATGCCATGGCAGTTCCAATGGTTGATGCGAAGCGGCAAAGCCAACGCTATCATTCTCGGCTTGCTGGTTCTGTTCGGGCTGGGCGGGGTCATGGCGCTTGCCTTGGCGATTACCCCGTTTCACCGGGCACCGCCGAGGCTTCGCGCGGTCTGGAATAGAGTCCCGCATCGTCACATCATCGAACTTGCCATTTCCGGCTTTCGACAGCATGGCATTGCCCTGTCTTCGACCTTGGCCGGCGTTGCAGTGGGCGCGGCTCTGACTTTGGCTCTCGTCGCAGCCGGAATTTGCATCGCTATCGGGATCGGTCTCAATGTAACTTACTTGCAAATGCTGATTATTCTGACCGTCGTTATTTGTGTCATCAGCCTTCCTATAAGCATTGCCGGGCACGGAGTGCGGGAAGGGATATTCGTACTGATGTTTGCGGCATTCGGCGTAATCAATATTGATCGACAGACAGGGGGGGGACAGGAGGCTGCCGTATTATTTTCCTTGCTGTTTTTCGCAATTCCACTTATTTGGAGCTTGGTGGGTGGGATTGTTTATCTTACCTTTCGCCACGATTATGGTCGTTTTGACCAAATATGATTAATTACCTGGAACCGAGTTTTGCCGATTTGCCAGGCCGCAGGGCCGTGCCGCGAAACTTCAGGCGCGACTCGGTGGTTTGCGATCATATCGACGTTTCGATTATCACCCCTTACTACAACACTGAAGAGTTGTTTGTCGAAACCTTCGTTTCGCTGCAAGCGCAATCATTGCAGAACTGGGAATGGATCGTCGTCGACGACGGGTCGACCGCTGCGGAGTCCGTTGATAGGCTGTCCGCCGTCGCGGCAAAGGATGGGCGTATCAAGGTAATTCGACAGGCCAATGCGGGTCCCGGCGCAGCGCGCAATACGGCATTTCGAAATTCGGCCGGACGCTATGTTTGCCTGCTCGACAGTGACGACATGGTCGAGCCGACCTACCTCGAGAAGTGCGTCTGGTTCCTGGAGTCGAATCCCGAGTTTGCCTTCTGCAATTCCCACAGCGTCATTTTCGGTGAGCAGGAATATTTGTGGAATAGCGGATTTGAAAGAGGGAAGTCGCATCTGCAAGCCAATAGCGGACCGCCAATCTCCGTGATTCGCCGCTCTGCGTATGCCGACTGCGGCGGGTTCGACGAGTCGATCCGGTTCGGGCATGAAGACTGGGATTTCTGGCTGGCAATGGCAAAGTCCGGCCACTGGGGCTATACGATCCGGGAATTCCTCCAGTGGTACCGCAAACGCGGCAATGGTCGTTTCGAGCAGATCATGCGCTCCGGCAATGTCAATGATGAATTCGAAAAACTGATGCATCAGAAGTACCAAGGCCTCGAATTGAATTTTCCTGAGCCTGTCCGACGCCACCCGCTGCCGTACGAATCGATAGAAGCAGACACATTGGTCAGCAATCCGCTGGCAGCGAATCCGGGCGGTCGCCGCATCCTGTTTCTCGTCCCGTGGATGGTGACGGGTGGTGCCGATCGGGTGAATCTCGATTTGATCGAAGGGCTCACCGGCAAGGGACACGACATTACCGTATGCGCGACTTTACTGGCCGACCATAGCTGGGAGCACCAATTCACTCGCCACACGCCGGATGTTTTTGTACTGCCGAACATTCTCCATCCGACGGATTATCCGAGATTTCTCGCCTACCTGATCCGTTCCAGGCAGATCGACACCGTCGTGATCACCGGCAGCACCATCGCTTATCAGCTGCTTCCCTATCTTAGGGCCGTTTCACCCGATGTGGCATTCATCGACATGTGTCATGTCGAAGAGCTCCATTGGCTGAATGGCGGGCATCCAAGGTTTGGCGTGGGCTATCAGGATGCGCTCGACCTGAACATCGTGACTACCCGCCATCTTTCTGAATGGATGCAGAGTCGCGGAGCAGATGTAGGACGGATCCGCGTCATGTACACGGGCATCAGGACGCATCAGGCAGGACAGCCTGCAGAACTGAGAAAACAGTTGCGAGCAGAGCTGGGAATTCCGGATGAATTGCCGGTGCTCGTCTTCGCCGGGCGTATTTGCGAGCAAAAGCGCCCGGCTATGCTGGCCGAGATTCTCAGGGCAGTCCGCGATCGGGGACACGAATTTCGAGCGCTGCTGATAGGCGATGGTGAGCTAAGGGGTCAGCTTGAAGCACTGCTCGCTCAATATGGCCTGACAAACTGCGTGCAAATGCTCGGCACGGTTCCTCATCAGCGATGGCTCGATGTCCTGGCCGCTGCGGATATTCTCCTGATGCCGTCGCAATACGAAGGAATTTCAATCGCGCTTCTCGAGGCAATGGCAGCCGGTGTCGTCCCTGTCGTGGCAAAAGTGGGTGGGCAGGATGAAATCGTCGGCCGGGAGGCGGGCGTTCTGGTTCCTCAAGGTGACGATGAGCTTCAAGAGTATACCGACGCCCTCGGACGACTGATATCCGACCCGGAACAGTTACGCTCGATGTCAGCGCAGTGCAGAGCGCTCTCCGCTTCCAAATTGTCCTGGGAGCTAACCATTGACCATTTCCAGACGATTCTCGACGAAGCCCATAAGCTTAGCGTCGATCAACCCCGGCTTCCCGTCAGTCCGGGACTTGGGCGGGAACTGGCTGCGCTGGCTCTCGAAAACAAGCGCCTTGGCGAAGCAGTGGATTGGCTTTGGCGCTCAAAGGGAGGGGCGGCAAGTGACAGCGTGTCACCCCTGTCGGTTGAGTCAATGGCGATTGTGCGTCTTGCCGTTGCCTTGAGCCAAAGCAGGCTGGGCCGCGTTATCATGCGCAACCGCTGGGTGGTGGGCATGGGACGCATGCTTCTGCGGAAATTGGAAAAGGGCGGCGGCGGAAATGAGCGTTGATGCTGGCAGGCCATGGACTTTTAAATCTTTCTCGAGCATGCGAAAAATGAAGTGTGTGATCTTCGGTGGTGGAGGCTTTATCGGCTCAACGATTGCTGACCGTCTGTTGCGGGATCAACACGAACTGGTCATTTTCGAGCAGACTCGGGTCGAACCCTACCGCAAGTTCCAGGAGCACGAACAGGTGGAATGGATCAGGGGCGATTTCCAAAACATCCACGATGTGGGCGAAGCGCTCGCAGGCGCCGACGTGGTGTTACACCTGGTATCGACCACCTTGCCCAAGAGCTCCAACGACGATCCGGTGTTCGATGTGCAAAGCAATCTGGTGGCCACGCTGAACATGCTTGACGCCATGGTCGCCCGCAACGTCCGCAAGATCATCTTCATATCCTCTGGCGGCACGGTATACGGCAACCCGATGTATCTGCCGATCGATGAGAAACACCCGACCGACCCTCTGGTGTCATACGGGATCACCAAACTCGCCATCGAAAAATACCTGCATATGTTCGAACATCTGCACGGAATTCGTGCAATCACGCTGCGCGTATCGAACCCTTATGGCGAGCGTCAGCGCATCGAAACGGCGCAGGGCGCAGTCGGGGTCTTTCTCCATCGTGCGCTCAAGGGCTTGCCCATCGAGATATGGGGAGACGGAAACATTACCCGCGATTACATCCATGTGAGCGATGTGGCCGAGGCTTTTGCGCAGGCGATCGAGTATTCCGGAGCGAAAAGCCTGTTCAACATCAGCTCGGGTGCCGGCACCAGCCTGAACGGTCTCGTCGCCATGCTTGAAGATGTACTCGGAAAATCCATCGAACGCCGCTATCTTCCTGGCCGTCCATTTGACGTCCCGGTGAGCGTGCTATGCAATGAGCTGGCGCGTGAAGAGTTGAAGTGGCAGCCGATGACGGCCATGCGCGAGGGCCTCGTCCGTACCGCGAAGTCGCTGGAAAAGGGGTTGACCTGATCGGTACTCAGGTTATCCGCCGATCCCATGAAAATCCTCCTGACGGTTCATCAGTTTTTCCCCGAATACTCGGCCGGCACGGAGGTTCTGACCTATTCGGTAGCGCGGGAGCTGATTGCGCGCGGCCATGAGGTCCGGATCCTGACCGGCTATCCGGCCGACAAAATCCTGATGGATGAAGATCGCTGCGACGAGTACGATTACCAAGGCATCCACGTCTACCGTTTCCATCATGCGTATACGCCGATGGCAGGTCAGACGTCGATGCTGAAGATCGGCTACGATAACAGCCTCGCTGCCGCGTATTTCGGACGGATCCTGGAGAAATTCAAACCGGACGTGGCGCACTTCTTCCACTTGAACCGGCTGGGCAGCCGGCTGATAGAGTTTGCCGTGGATGCGGGAATACCCGCCTTCATGACGCCGACCGACTTCTGGTCTATCTGCTCCACCGGCCAGTTGGTATTGTGCAATGGCAGCTTGTGTCAGGGACCCAGCGCCGATGCGGGAAACTGCATAAAGCATTTCGCCGAAAACACCCGAAAGGGTCTGATTGGCAAAGTGGCCGCAGCGATTCCAACAGCGTTGGTCGATCTTTTGGCACGGCTCACGCTATCGGGTGTCCTGCCTCCGTATCCGCATCGGGAAGAGGTCGAAGCCATCAGTTCCCGTTTGAGCATCAATGTCGCCCGGCTCAATCAATTGAACAGGATTGTCTCGCCAAACCGCCACATGACAGAACTGCTGGTCAGGCATGGCGTCTCGCCTCACCTGCTCATCCAGTCGGCCTTCGGCATCGATGTGGCCGAAAGCGAAATGAAGGTGCCCGACCGAGCGCAGCGACAGCCGTTCATCGTGTGTTTCATCGGCACGCTTGCCCGGCACAAGGGCTGCCACATTCTCATCAAGGCCTTCAAAACCCTGCCGCCCGGCCAGGCGATCCTGAAGATTTACGGAAACATGAATGAATTCCCGGAATACACGAGCGAATTGCAACGACTTGCCGGCGACCATTCCGCCATTGAATTCTGCGGCACCTTCCACAACTCGAAGATCACGCAAGTTCTGGCCGACGCAGATACGCTGGTCGTTCCATCCCTCTGGTACGAAAACACGCCACTGGTCATTTATTCCGCCCAGGCAGCGCGCTGCCCGGTAGTGGCTTCGGACTTTCCAGGCATCTCCGAAGTCATCCAGGATGAGGAAAACGGCCTGCTGTTTGCGCCGGGAAATTCGCAAGATCTGGCAAACAAACTATCCCGACTCATCGAAGAACCCGGTCTCGCCGACCGGCTGAGCAAGAACTGCCGGAAGCCGAAATCGACCCAACTCTATGTGGATGAGTTGCTCGGTATCTGGAATGCAATGCCATCAGCCAGTTCCGACAGCACCTTCTGCGCGCACTTCGGCAGGCTGTCGCGCGAAGTGTCGATCGTCAGTGCGGGCGACTCAGGCGCTTCGTAGGGAGCATCGACGCCGGTGAAACCGGCGAGCATTCCCGCTCTCGCTCGCTTGTACATGCCCTTGGGATCGCGCGCCTCGCAGGTCGCTATGGGCGTGCTGACATGGATCTCGAAAAACCTGTCCGGGCCGATGATCTCCCTGGCGAGCTGCCTGTCCTCGCGGTAGGGGGAGATGAAGGCGGTCACGACGATCAATCCGGCGTCATTCATCAAATGTGCGACTTCGGCGATGCGCCTGATGTTCTCGGTCCGGTCTTCGTGGGAGAAGCCCAGGTCCCCGTTCAGGCCATGACGGATGTTGTCGCCATCGAGGACATAACAGGCATGGCCGAGATCGACCAGACAGCGCTCCAGGGCGAATGCCAGCGTCGACTTCCCCGACGCGCTCAAGCCGGTGAGCCAGAGAGTCAGGGGCCGCTGGCCGAACAAGCGATGACGATCTTCCGGGCGGACGTGGCCGCCATGCCAGACGACCTCAGAGGACATCGGCAAATCCCTTCCTGGTTTTCTGGAACCACCAGAACCCGGCCCAGGCTAAGAACAAACTGATGGCGCAATAGATCGCCAGTCCCGGCCAGTCCGGCATGTTTCCCCAGATCAAAACCTGCCTCGCCTGCTCGATGATGAAGGTGAGCGGGTTCAACTGCATCCAGACCTGATATTCCTCAGGCAAGGACGAAATAGGGTAAAAAACCGGTGCCAGAAACATCAGCACCGTGGTGAAAATCCCCGTGGTCTGCGCGATGTCGCGGATGAATACGCCGGTTGCCGCCAGGAACCAGGTGAAACCCATGGTGACGAGCATCAGCGGCAGCAGAATCAGGGGCAGCAATATTGACGTCCAGGGGAGGCTTTGTTTCAGAATCAGCTGCGCAGCGAGCAGGACGATCGTGCTGACGCCCGTATGAAACAGCGCCGCCCCCATGGCCACCCAAGGCAGGACCTCCAGCGGGAAAACGACTTTCTTGACGTAATTGACGTTGGAGAGAATCAGCCCCGGCGCACGATTGACGCATTCGGCAAACAGACCATGGACGATCATGCCGACGAAGAGCAGGATGGCGAATTCGCCTTTGTTGTCCGCGGCATTCGTTCCCCAGCGGGCCTTGAACACGACCGAAAAAACGAAGGTATAGACGACGAGCAGCAGCAAGGGATTGAAGAACGACCAAGCCAGGCCCATCGCAGAACCGCGATAGCGGCCGGCCACTTCGCGCCGGCTCATTTGCACAATGAGCCGGCGGTTTCGCCACAGGCTGGCGAAAAGGGCAATGATTGAAGTGGGGTGCAGCTGGTGAGGGTTCATGATCGTGAAGTTTCTATACAGCTAATGAGTTTACTTACTCTTGCCGTTGAGCAGTGAGAAAAAACCGGACAAGGAGGGTAGGGTGAAAACTTCGTCATGCCCTGGATTCCCTATTCAAGTACAAATCGCTCTCCGAGATAAAGCGATCCGGCCATAGATAAATGATTGGCGTCACGATACAGCATCGTGCCGTCTTTCATCGCCCAACAGTATTGATCATCACACAAGACTCTGGTTGGATCCCAGCGTTTGACGCCGGGGAATTTCTTGAGAACACGTGCAACCATCTCACGGTACTTGCGGTTTCTCTCTTCGAAGACACTTTTTGCTATGGCACAGGGGTTTTTGGTTTTCCGCGTCAGACGCAAAGGCCTGATGTCTACACAGGATTTAGGGTCGAACCCTAAATCCGGCCAATCCATTACGAAAATCACTTGCTTGCCGGCCTGGGTAATTCTGCTTATTGTTGAAGCCAGCGCTTGCTCAAAAATATCAAGATTGTTGGCTAATTTTGGAGCTTGCGTGAATTTTAGGTGGTAAATCGGGGCATGAAGTTTAGTCGGCCCCTCAATGTACGCGGGGCCTTGAAATGAAAGCACCACTGTTTTGATGGACGATGTATTCAAAACATAATCGATGTACTTGTTCGATATTTTGCGGCAATTATCTGCGAACCCGGTAATCGTAGCTTCCAGATCATAGAGGGACGGGCATCCCCCGCTGCCCAATCTGACCACGCCGATCCCGACTTTACCGTAGTATCGCTCGAGCGCAAAAAAGGTGTTGGTGGAATGACTGTCACCCAGCACGGCAACCGAAGGAGGAAGCTTGCTGCGTAAGCAACGGCCTGGAAGTCCCAGCGCTTCTGAACAGTCATCCCGGGTGAATAATCCCTTGCTGGCCCACTCGAACGCATCCAATTGCGTCGCCAGTGATTTTGTCCGGAACGCAAGCCCGTCCAGATGTTCAATGAGGTAACCCGTTGCAGCGACTAGCGCTAGTAAAATAACCAGTGCTAGAGGTAAGTATCTATGGCGCCTCAACCTGATCCGTCTCTCTATTAGCCAATAAGTCAGCCATGCAAGCAAGAAACTCAAGGCCACAGCGGCAATCCGTATTGCTGCAGCGGGCACACCATACTCCATGATGCGGGCAAAGGACAGTAACGGCCAGTGCCACAGATACAGCGGATAGCTGATCAGGCCGATGACCACCAGCAGCCTGCGGGATAAGAGCTTCTTGTTCAACCAGGCATCTGGCCCCGCCGAAATCATAAGGGCAGCCCCGAGGGTCGGCAGCAGTGCCCACCAGCCAGGAAAAAGATGATTCCTATCCAATGAAAATACAGAAAAAAGAACCAGTGCCAGCCCAAATGCCGATTTCAGGTTGGCGGTTGCCAAAATGACATTGGCCGCAGTCGTTACCTTGATGACGCCATTCTGTCCATGGAGATTGAGGTAAGCCAGCGCCCCACCCATGAGCAATTCCCAGGCTCGAGTTTGGGGCGAATAGAAGCTCGCGGCCGAGTCATTCACAATATGACCAACATTCAAATAGAACGAACAAAGCGAAAGGAATAATATCGAGCCAAACAACGAGGACCTTAATTTGTATACCGCGAACAATACTGCAGGCCAGAGGACATAGAACTGTTCCTCTATGCTCAGTGACCATAAGTGCAATAGCGGTTTCAGTTCGGATGCGGTATCAAAATATCCAGCTTCTTTCCAGAAGACGAAGTTGGCAAGAAAACCCGCGCCTGCCGCACTATGCTTGCCAAGCGCTTTGTATTCATCGGGAAGAAGTGCGAACCAACCAAATACCAGGCAGGACGAAAGCACTACGATCAAGGCAGGGAAGATGCGATTTATTCGCCTCGAGTAAAATTCGATAAAACTGAACCCGCCTTTTGCCATGCCGCGCAAGAGAATTCCGGATATCAAATAACCGGAAATAACAAAGAAAATATCAACCCCTACAAATCCTCCTTGCACGGATTCCGGAAACGCGTGAAAAGCGACGATTGCGAGTATGGCTATCGCCCGGAGTCCGTCTATGTCGGGGCGATAAGCAAGATGCGGATTCGTCATGGGGACATTCGGGGACACACCGGGGCTA
>Ga0172380_10005883_pt1 | contig 14578 bp, 10 predicted proteins | sample Leawe162metaG_FD_119747 | JGI IMG/M metagenome (GOLD analysis project Ga0172380, IMG submission 119747) | Leachate microbial communities from a municipal landfill in Southern Ontario, Canada - Leachate well 162 metaG | ecosystem: Engineered > Solid waste > Landfill > Unclassified | place...
CTTTGCTGATTCCTTCGACTTGGCTGAGTTGTTCGACACTGGCTTGCGCCACATCGCGCAGCCCGCCGAAGTGGGTCAGCAGGCTGCGCCGCCGCTTGTCCCCTACCCCGCTGATTTCCTCCAGACTGGAGGCGGTTCGCGCCTTGCCGCGCTTGGCGCGATGCCCGGTGATGGCGAAGCGATGCGCCTCATCGCGGATCTGCTGGATCAGATGCAACGCCGGGTCATCGCTGCGCAATTGCCGCGCTATGCCGTCGGGAAAAATCAATTGCTCCAGCCCGGCCTTGCGTTCCTCGCCCTTGGCGACGCCGACCAGGGCCAAATCGTTCAAGCCCAATTCATGCATCACATCCATTGCGATATGCAATTGCCCCAGGCCGCCGTCGATCAGGATCAGATCGGGACGAGTGCCCTCCTCCTTTGGCCCGTCTTCGGCAAGCTTCTGGTAGCGTCGCGTCAACGCCTGGTGCATCGCCGCATAGTCGTCGCCGGGCGTGATGCCGGTGATGTTGTAGCGGCGGTACTGGCTGGTGCGCATATCGAGATTTTCATACACCACGCAGGAGGCCTGCGCCGCCTCGCCCATCGTATGGCTGATGTCGAAACACTCGATACGTTGCAAGTCCGGTATATCCAGCAATTCGCGCAGCTTGTCCAGCCGCAACTTCTGCCCGCCCTGCTGCGCAATGCGCTGCTGCAACGCCAGTTGCGCGTTGCGCTGCGCCATTTCCAGCCACTGCCTGCGTTCGCCGCTTGCGGCCTGGCTGATTTTCACCGCATGCCCGGCCTGTTCGCTGAGCAATTGCGCCAGCGTCTCGTCATCGCAGGCGGCATCCAGCACCAGCAACGGCGGCACGCTGCGATTCAGGTAATGCTGCGCGATGAACGCCTGCACGATCTCATCCGCCGGCAGATCTTCGGCATGTTCCGGGAAGAAACTCTTATCGCCCAGGTGCCGCCCGCCGCGCACCATCGCAAGGTTCAAGCAAACCAGCCCATCCTGCGGGTGCCCGGCCAAAAGTTTTTCGGACTGCGCCAGCGCGATGATGTCGGCATCCGTTGCGCCGCCGGTAGATTCGACGAATTGCTTCTGCTGCACGGTATGCAACGCGCGCAACTGGTCGCGCAACGCGGCGGCCTGCTCGTAGTGCTGCGCCTCAGCCGCGCGCTCCATCGCCGCCCGCAAGGTCTGCTCGACCTCCTGATGCTTGCCTTGCAGCAGCAGTACCGCGTTGCGGATATCGGCCTGATAATCTTTCGCCGAAACCAGTTTCACGCACGGGGCGGTGCAGCGGTGGATCTGGTGCAGCAGGCAGGGGCGCGTGCGATTGCTGAACACGCTGTCCTCGCAGGTGCGGATGCGGAAAATCTTTTGCAGCAGCTGAATGCTTTCCTTCGCGGCATACGAATTCGGATAGGGGCCGAAGTATTGATGCTGGCGATTGGGTGTGCCGCGATAATAGGTCAGACGCGGAAATTTCTCCCCGGTCAGCACGATATACGGATAAGACTTATCGTCGCGAAACAATATGTTATAGCGCGGTTTGAGTGACTTGATCAGATTGTTTTCGAGCAGCAGCGCCTCGGCTTCCGAACGCGTCGCGGTGGTTTCAATGCGCGCAATATGCGACACCATCAGGCGGATGCGCGGCGAGACATTGGTTTTCTGGAAGTAGGATGCGACGCGCTTCTTCAGTTGGAGCGCCTTGCCGACATACAGCACCTCGCCCTTGCCGTCGAAGAAACGGTACACGCCCGGCAGCAACGGCAGGCTGTCGAGTATCGGCTTGGGGTCGAATGGCGTTGTAGGGGCGCGATTCATCGCGCCTCTTCAGGTTCTGGGCGCGATGGGTCGCGCCCCTGCGAGATGCTCCGCAATATTCCCAATCACCCCCCTGAACATCGCCGTAGTCAGGCGTTTGGTTTGGGTGTTGTAACGGCTGCAATGGTAACTGTCGAACAGCGTCAGCCCACCCGGCAGCTCATGCCTCGCACCGTGCCCGAAGGCAAAGCCGCTCTTGCGCAGGTTCAACGCCATCAGCACCGCCTGATGCGCGATCGTGCCCAACGCCATTATCGCCGCGCCTTGCGGCAGCAGCGCCAACTCCTCGGCGACATAGCTGTTGCAGGCGCGAATCTCGCCCGGCTCCGGCTTGTTCTGCGGCGGCAGACAACGCACCGCGTTGGTGATGCGGCAGCCCTGCAAACTCAAGGCCGGATTGGCGTTCCCCGCTAAATCCAGCGGCTCGGCGCTGCTGGCGAAGCCATATTCGTGCAATGCGCCATACAGCAAGTTACCCGCAAAATCGCCGCTGAACGGACGCCCGGTGCGGTTTGCGCCGTGCATTCCCGGAGCCAGCCCGACGATCAGCAAGCGGCTGCCCGATGCGCCAAACGAGCTTACCGGCAAGGCATGGTAATCGGGATGTTCGTCGCGCACCCGATCAAGAAACCCTGCCAGACGCGGGCACAAGCGGCAATCCAGCGTAAATTTCATCGCTATCTATTCCAAAAAAAGTGGCTCAGAAAAAACCGACATACCACAGTCCGATCAACGAACAAATTCCTGCCGCGATCACCAGATAATAAGGCCACAGCACCTGTTTTTCCTCGAACGGATCGGCCAGCGAGCGGTTTGCGCCTTCCGGCAAATCGGCCAGCCCGGTCAATAAGGTGCCGAACGGGATGTTAATGCGCGCGCGCGCATTGATCGCCCAGCCGTTGGCGTCCAGTATCGGCGCCAGATTGCGGCGCTTCAGCTTGAACCAGGCCAGCGCCATGGACGGGGCGGAAATCAGCAGCAGCAGACCGATCAACGCCAAGGGTATCTGCCAGAATTTCAACCCGAGCACACCGCCGACTATCGAGGCAAGAATGCCGCCGATGGCACCGATCGCCAAACCGATTGCCGCAAAAATTCCGGCGAATTTTGCCACATCGAAGGGAGGTTTGGGCGGTGCGGGAGGCATCTCGACGACAGCCTTGCCGCTACCCTCCGCCACATGGGCCATCTTGCCCTCCACGGCGCCGGCCTTGGATGCCGCGAGTTTCTGCAATTGCTCGCTGATCATCTTGGACAGTTTTTTGTAGGGCGACCAGAACGCCTGGCGGATGCTGATCGGATGGTCGATGATGCGCACGATGCTGGCATCCCAGTCCCGATCTTTGCGGTCATAGAAAACCCCGTTGCGCCCGACCATCAGGTAATCTGAATCGCCCGCAGTGAAGGCGGCGGCAATGGTCATTTTTTCCGCGCCGCCGCCGCGCACACAATCGCAATACGCCAGACAGAAACCGCCCAAACCGGCAAGCCCGGCGTGCTTGGCGACATCCTCGACCTTGACGCACAGCTCGCAACTGCGCCCGTCCAGATACAGCGTACCGGCCTGAAAGATCGCCTTGCCCTTGCCGGTGTAAAAGTTGCGGAACGATACAAAATTGTTCACCAGCATGAACAAATCGCGGTTATAGCGCAGCAGCCTTTCCACCAGACGGATCGCCTTCACCTCGACCTCGACCGCCTTGTCCTGCGCGATCAAGGCATCGAGTGCCGCCTGGTGCCCGCTGCCGAGGATCTCGCGCAGGCGCGCACCGCCGAGTGGCCCGACACTGCCTACCGGTTTTTCCGCCTGCCAGGCATCGAATGCGGCAAACCGGGCGCACAGTGCAGCCCAGTCTTGCGCGCTCAGGCTTTCCTTGTTGCCGAACAATGGCTGCACGACCCGCTCGCGCAATGCGTCCAGCTTGCCTTGCCAGGCCGGGTTGAGGCCCGAAACCAAGGGCAGCGGCTTGTCTGCCGCCACCGTTGCCAGCGGAAAATCGGCCACCTCCTGGCTTTGCGCCGATAAGTTTTGCGCGGCGAGCCGCTGGTAGTCTTCGGCGGAACGGCTTAACGGCACGGCGGCGCGCGCGTCATAAGCCGCCAGTTGGCAGCGCGTAAAATAATCGCCTATTTTGTCTTTGACGGCATGGAAGGATTCGGCAGCCGCCGTAGTTTTTTCGCCCAGCAGCAGGATAGCGACATCGCTTTCCCCCTTGGCTTGCCAGGCTGCATAAGCCGTGGCCTCGGCAAAAAATCGTTCGGCGATCTCGCGGCTGACACCAATTTCGCCGCTCAAATCCGCCGCCGAGCCGGCGCTCTTGATAATGTCTTCGACTGTTGCGCGCAACCCGGCATCGGCGACCTGCCCGGCACAAATCACCCCGTCGCCGTTGAATTCCAGCCCCGCCACAAATTTCTCGATATCGGCCATATCCGCCAACGAAATTGCCGCCGCATCCGGCTTGCCCAGGCTTTTCAGGATATGCCGCGCGGACGCCAGCACCTGCTTGCCTTCATCGTCGCTGCCGTCGATGTCGGCCAAGGCCAGGCTATCCGCCCCCTTGACCAGCAAATCGGCATTCTTCAGCAATTTGCCCGCCCAGTCGATGGCCGCCAGCACCTCGTTGGCGCGCACATGGCCATCGGCATCGCTATCGATCAGATCCAACGTCCTGGTATCGAACTCGAGGCCGCGCGTCGGGCAACCCAAGGCCACCCACAACTTCTGATCCAGCTCTTTCAGCGCCAGCAAGTCCGCGCCGCTATCGAGCTGCACCTGATCGAATCCACCCGCCCGGAAGAAATTCCACGTATGTGATGTAGCCATAATGCACTCCTTCATTTTCGCGCTAAAAATAGATCGAATGAACCCAAATAACCCGTTAGAAGAAACTGTGTCATACCGGACCACCATAGCTCACCGACAGAATTTCCAGCTCCTGAATGCCCGACGGTGTGCGCAATGTCACCATTTCGCCCTCGCGCAGCTTGAGCAGCGCGCGCGCCAGCGGCGACACCCAGCTAATCAGCCCGTTCCCGGCATCGGCTTCATCCACCCCGACAATACAGTAAGTGCTCTCGCAGCCGCTGCTGTCGCAAACCGTCACCGTCGCACCGAAAAATACCTGTTCGCACTCTCCGCGCTGTGCCGGATCGACTACCTCGGCCTGCTCCAGGCGCTTGCGCAGAAAACGCACGCGCCGGTCGATTTCACGCAGGCGTTTCTTGCCGTAAATATAGTCGCCATTTTCTGAGCGGTCGCCGTTGGAAGCCGCCCAGGTAATCGTTTTCACCAATACCGGGCGCTCGACTTTCCAGAGTTGGTCCAGCTCTTCTTTCAGCTTGCGGTAACCGTTGGGAGTAATGTAATTTTTGACGCCCACCGGCAACCGGAGCGACGGCTCCAACTCGTCGTCACCGCTATCATCTTCACGTGTAAATGCTTTACTCATGCCATCAATCAATCGTGCGCAATAGAACAGAAAATAAATGGTAACGGCCCGGGTACGGCAGTTTTTCTCCTTCCCCTTTGCAGAGGGGAGAACGCAGCGAGAGATAAACGTGATGAGGGTAGAAAGGCGAGGTAAAGATACCGTGTCGATGATCCACCCTATCCCCCTTATCCCAGCCATCTTCCTTACAAGGGTAGGGACCTGGCGTTAGGGAGGGAACTGACGTTGTGGCTATTTTGCAAGCCTATTGCTTCGGCCTGAGCAGTTACAAAAAATGGTTCGCTTTCACCTATTGCTTCCACAGGTTCGGTGAATGTGGCAACTCTCTTTAGCAAGCAAGAAAAACCTACGAAAAGAAAAAGCCATGATTGAAAATCAAAGCTCTACATCGTTTGGCGGAGAGGGAGGGATTCGAACCCTCGGTACGGGGTTACCGTACGCCTGATTTCGAGTCAGGTACATTCGACCACTCTGCCACCTCTCCCGAATGCGACAACTTAATGGTGGCGCGCATTTTACCAGCAACCTTGAATTTCGTGCAGAATGTTCGTATGCGGAACCCTAAACGACATTTGCAAACGGCATTGATCGGCATCGCCCTGCTGCTGGTTGCCTGCGGCCAGCAGCTCCCCCCTTGGCGGGACGGCAGGCTGCTGGTGATCGTGCCCGATATTGCGCAGGGTGCCGAAACGGAGTTCGAGCGCGAGCTGGCGCTGCTTTTCGGCGAGCATCTGCATACCGCCGTCGAGCTGATTCCCAGCCCTGCGGAAGACATCGGCCAAGCGCTGCGCAAACACCAGGCGCATTTAGCCGCCTCCACGCTGCGCCGCAAAGAGAATCATGCCGCGCTGCGCTTCGGGCCAAGCTATCAGTCGGTGCGCGAGCAAATCATTTGCAACCGCGATGGATTCTTCCCCAAAACGCTTGCCGATCTGGCGGAGAGAAAGCTGGTGGTGGTAGCAAGTTCGGCGCAGGAAACGGCGTTGCGCGAAGCGCAGGATAAATCGCCGTGGCTGCAATGGCTGCCACGCAGCAAACTCAGCATAAAAGACTTGCTGCAGGAGGTGTCCGAGGGCACGGCAGATTGCGCGGTGGCCAACGAACTGCAATTTGCCGACGCACGCAACTATTATTCGAACCTGGCGGCGGCATTTGATATTGGCTCCCCTTCCAATCTGGCCTGGGCTTTCCCGCGCGACGCAGATCAGGAGTTGTTGCAAGAGGCACAGGTATTTTTCGACCGTATTCAAGGAGACGGCACGCTAAGCCGCCTGCTGGAACGCTACTATGGGCATAGCGGCAGGTTACACCCGCAACATGCCGCCTCTTTTATCACCAAGACCGGCAAGGTGCTGCCGGATTTCCGCAAATTCTTTGAAGAGGCCGCCACCCTGACCGGCTTCGACTGGCGCTTGCTGGCGGCGCTGGCTTATCAGGAATCACAATGGGATCCGCTCGCCACTTCCTTCACCAACGTGCGCGGCATGATGATGCTGACCGAAGACACCGCCGACCGGATGAAGGTCAAAAACCGGCTCGACGCGCGCGAAAGCATCCTCGCCGGTGCGCAGTATCTGGCCTTGCTCAGGGAGACGGTGCCCGTCCGCGTTCCGGAGCCGGACCGCACCTGGATGGCGCTGGCCGCCTACAACCAGGGCTATGGGCATCTGGAGGATGCGCGCATCCTGACCGAACGCGCCAAGCTCAATCCGGACAGCTGGGGGGATGTTAAAAGATGGATGCCGCTACTGAACCGACCAGGTTATTACAATACCCTGAAGCACGGTTATGCGCGCGGCGGCGAGGCGGTGATTCTGGTGGAAAGTATCCGCAGCTACCATGACATGCTCAAGCGGCTGGAGCCGAATCCACCGGCTGAGGCTGCCGAAGAAGAAACTTCATATCATTTGTTCGGGCCGATGCAGCACGTGCTGCGCTAGTCACCCTCCATGCGCTGCATATTGGGCCGTTCCTCCAGCATTCGTTCGATACGATCCAGGCGCGCGGATATTTCCTTGAGTAGCCGGTCGGCTTCCTTTTCCTCACGCTCCACTTTCTCGACATCGCTGCCGATGAAAAAGGCTGCCAGGTTGGCGGTCAGCAGCGAAAGCAGCACCACGCCAAACAGGATCAGCAGCGAGCCAAACAAGCGCCCTGCCCCGCTGTGCGGCACCACGTCGCCATAACCCACCGTAGCCATCGTCACCCATGCCCACCACATGCCATCCCAGACAGTGCCGATGGAGGGATCGATGCGCGACACGATCACGCCGGACAGCACCATCGTGACGAAAGCCACCGCCAGCGTGTTGCCCAGCTGATGGCGGGAAAGCAGCTTGCGTGCGGGTTTGGACAGGCGCACCAGCAACATCACCGCCATCGCCAGACGGAAACTGCGCAACAATCCAATCAGCGGTGCAAATTGCCAGAAGAACGGCATACCGGCAGTGATGATGACCAGATTCATCCAGTTGCCGAACAGATAGATGCGGCGATTTTTGACCAGCGCGCACAACACAACCGTTTCAAAAAGGAACGCCAGCCACACCAGCCAGTCGGCAATGCGTGCCAGCTGCGGCGCAAGCACCTGCACCTCCTCCAGATACCATTGAAAGGGAATCCACAACACGATCAACACCATCGGCCACTCGAGCCGCTTCGCCCATAATCGCGCGGTGTGCTGTTCGTGCGGCTCGACACCGGCGATGCCGAGCAGGTGGATAGCGTCCATTTAGAGGGAGAGTTTTTCCATGCCGCCCATGTAGGGGCGCAATACTTCGGGGATTGTCACGCTGCCGTCGGCCTGCTGATAATTCTCCAGCACCGCAACCAGCGTGCGACCGACCGCCAGACCGGAGCCGTTCAGTGTATGCAGCAATTCCGTCTTGCCCTGCGCATTGCGGAAACGCGCCTGCATGCGGCGTGCCTGGAATGCCTCGAAGTTGCTGCACGATGAAATCTCGCGGTAAGTATTCTGTGCCGGCAGCCATACTTCGATGTCGTAAGTCAGCGCGGCGGAAAAACCCATGTCGCCGCCGCACAGCTTCACCACGCGATACGGCAGGCCAAGTTTTTGCAAGATAACTTCCGCATGGCCGAGCAACGCTTCCAGCCCTTCGTAGGATTTTTCCGGATGGACGATTTGCACCAGCTCCACCTTGTCGAACTGGTGCTGGCGGATCATGCCGCGCGTGTCGCGCCCGTAAGAACCGGCCTCGGAGCGGAAGCACGGCGTGTGCGCGACGTATTTCAGCGGCAGTTTTTCCAGCGGCACGATCTCGTCTCGCACCATGTTGGTGACCGGCACTTCGGCGGTAGGAATCAGGTAGAAGTTGGTCTCGCCCCCCTCCCCCATGATGCGCGGTACACGAAACAAATCTTCCTCAAACTTCGGCAATTGCCCGGTGCCGCGCATCGAATCCGCATTCACCAGATAGGGCACATACACCTCGGTATAGCCGTGCTGATCGGTATGCGTGTCGAGCATGAATTGCGCCAACGCGCGGTGCAGCCGCGCCAGCCCGCCCTTCAGCAGCGAGAAGCGCGCGCCGCTGATTTTCGTTGCGGTATCGAAGTCCAACCCGCCCAACCCTTCGCCGAGACTGACGTGATCCTGCACCTCAAAATCGAATTCCAGCGGCACACCGACCTTGCGCACTTCCAGGTTGTCGGCCTCGGACTTGCCCGCCGGCACACTGTCGTGCGGTGTATTGGGAATCACCGCCAAAAAAGCATTCAGCTCGAGTTGCGATTCGCTCAAGCGCGTTTCAAGCTGCTTGAGCTCGTCACCGAGATTCGCCACTTCCGCCATGATCGCCGACACATCCTCGCCCTTGGCCTTGGCCTGACCGATCAACTTGGACGAAGTGTTGCGCTTGGCTTGCAGCTCCTGCGTGCGCGTCTGAATAGTCTTGCGCTCACTTTCCAGTTGCGAAAATTTTGCGGTATCCAGCACAAAACCACGTGTGGCGAGACGCGCCGCAACACCGTTCAAATCATTTCGTAACGCCTGAATGTCCAACATTTCGATTCCAGTTCTAATAGTTTTTGTAGGGCGGGTTCTACCCGCCGTTGTTGACGATGGCGGGTAGAACCCGCCCTACTTGCTCTTGTCTATTTTTTCGCCGCATCCAACTCTCGCAGCCGCGCCAGCTTCTCGGCAATCTTCGCTTCCAGCCCGCGGTCGGTCGGCTGATAGAAGCTGACTTGCGGCATATCGTCGGGAAAATAATTCTCACCCGCCGCATAGCCACCCGCCTCGTCGTGCGCGTAACGGTAATCTTTGCCGTAATCGAGCTGCTTCATCAGCTTGGTCGGCGCATTGCGCAAATGCAAGGGCACGTCGCGCGAGCCGTCCTGGGCCACCCAGGCGCGCGCGGCATTATACGCGACGTAACCCGCGTTCGACTTGGGCGCGCAGGCCAGATACAGCACCGCCTGTGCCAGTGCCAGTTCGCCTTCCGGCGAGCCGAGCCGCTCGTAAGTCAGCGCCGCATCCTGCGTCAACTGAATCGCGCGCGGATCGGCCAGCCCGATGTCTTCCCACGCCATGCGCACGATGCGCCGCGCCAGATAGCGCGGGTCGGCACCACCGTCCAGCATGCGCACCAGCCAGTACAACGCGGCATCGGGATGGGAGCCGCGCACCGATTTATGCAGCGCGGAAATTTGGTCGTAGAACGCCTCGCCGCCCTTGTCGAAACGGCGCAGGTTTTGCGCCAGCGTGTTGTCGAGAAATGTATTGTCGATCTTGCTCACACCCGCAGCCTGTGCTGCCGTCTGCAACTGTTCCAGCACGTTCAGCAGCCGGCGCGCATCGCCATCGGCATAACCGATGATGCGCTCCCTGGCCTCATCGGTGAACTGCAAATTCTCCAATGCAGCCTGCCGCGCGCGCTCGAACAACGTGCCCAGTTCTTCTGCCGACAGCACATGCAGCACATACACCTGGGCGCGCGACAGCAGCGCGTTGTTGACCTCGAAGGACGGGTTCTCGGTAGTCGCACCGATAAAAGTCACCAAGCCCTGTTCGACGAACGGCAGAAACGCATCCTGCTGCGACTTGTTGAAACGATGCACCTCGTCGACAAACAGAATGGTGTGGCGGCCGCGCTGTTGCAACACTTGCTGCGCCTGCGCGATGGCCTCGCGGATATCCTTCACACCGGACAGCACCGCCGACAGCGGCATGAATTCGGCATCGAAAGCCTGCGCCATCAGCCGCGCCAAGGTAGTCTTGCCCACCCCCGGCGGCCCCCACAAAATCATCGAATGCAGCTTGCCGGACTGGAACGCCAGGCGCAGCGGCCTGCCCTCGCCCAACAGATGCGACTGGCCGACAACCTCGTCGATGTGCTTGGGGCGCAGGCGTTCCGCCAGTGGGGCGGCGGGGGAAGCTGCATCAAACAGGCTACCGGTTGACATAATTATTGTAGGGGCGCGATTTATCGCGCCCTTTACTGGCGGAGAAATATCTCAGGGCGTGATGAATCACGCCCCTACTCCAGCACATCCGCGCCCTTGGGCGGCATGAACTGGAACTGTTGCGCGGAAAGTTTCGGGTTGCGCTGCATGTTGGAGAAGCGCAGCACGGTCTTGTGCCCGAACGCGTCGTTCAGCTCCATGATGACCAGTTCGGCCTGCACGTTGAACGCCATCAGTATCTTTTCAAAACCGCTGTCCTGCGTTTTGGAGATGGCTTGCAGCCAGTCCAGCCCATCTTGGCTGCCGCTTTCCTTGAGGGTAAAATCGCGCTCGATTTCGTTATTGCCGGAGAGCAGCGCGGCGGGGCTGCTGCCCAGCGCGGCGTCAAGTTTCTTCACCGTCACCTGGTTCAAGTCCACGTCATACAGCCAGAATTTCTCGCCGTCGCCGACGATGACCTGTTCGTATGGCTTCTGGTAAGTCCAGCGGAATTTTCCGGGGCGCTGGAACTGCATGATGCCGGAGGCGCTCTGGAGGCGTTTGCCGTTCTGGTCGAGCACCACCTGCGTAAAATCTGCCTGCGCGGAATGCGTGGAGGCGACGAATTCCTTCAGCTTGTCGATGCCGCCAGCATGGGTCACTGTGGCACACATGAAAAGTAAAAGTCCCAATAATAGTTTTTTATACATGCTCAATTTCCGAATTGGAGAAGGGAGAAGAGGGAAGGGAGAAGGGTAAAAACCTGCGCGCGATTACCCTTCCCCCTTCTCCCTTATCCCTTCACATTTTCACCCTTCCCTATTTGGAGCAATCACATCCCGATTGCCGTTGCTCTGCATCGCCGAGACAATCCCTGCTGCTTCCATCTGTTCGACCAGGCGCGCGGCGCGGTTGTAGCCGATGCGCAAATGGCGCTGCACCAGAGAGATCGAGGCGCGGCGGTTTTTGACGACGATTTCCACCGCCTGGTCGTACAGCGGATCGGCTTCGGCATCCAGGCTGGCACCACCTTCGCCGCCGCCCTCCTCCGCCTCTTCCAGCGAATTGAGCACGCCGTCGATGTATTGTGGTTCGCCGAGCGCTTTCAGGTATTCGGCGATGCGGTGCACTTCCTGGTCGGACACGAACGCGCCGTGTACGCGCTGCGGGTAACCGGTGCCGGGCGGCAGGTAGAGCATGTCGCCTTGCCCGAGCAAGGCTTCCGCGCCCATCTGGTCGAGAATGGTGCGGGAATCGATCTTGCTCGACACCTGGAAAGCCACGCGCGTCGGCACGTTGGCCTTGATCAGGCCGGTGATCACGTCCACCGAGGGGCGCTGCGTGGCGAGCACCAGATGCATACCGGAAGCGCGCGCCTTCTGCGCCAGGCGCGCGATCAGTTCCTCGATTTTCTTGCCGACCACCATCATCAGGTCGGCAAGCTCGTCGATGAACACCACGATCAGCGGCAACTCTTCGAGCGCCTCCGGATTTTCCGGTGTCAACGTGAACGGGTTGGTGAGCGGTTGCCCGGCCTTGATCGCCTCGCGCAGCTTCTGGTTATAGCCGGCGATGTTGCGCACGCCCAGCGCGGACATCAGCCGGTAGCGCCGATCCATTTCCTGCACGCACCAGTTGAGCCCCGAGGCGGCCTGGCGCATGTCGGTGACCACCGGGCAGAGCAGGTGCGGGATGCCTTCGTATACTGACAATTCCAGCATTTTCGGGTCGATGAGCAGCATGCGCACCTGCTGCGGCGTGGCCTTGTAGAGAATGCTCAGGATCATCGCGTTGATGCCCACCGATTTGCCGGAGCCGGTGGTGCCCGCCACCAGCACATGCGGCATTTTGGCCAGATCGGCGACCACCGGCTTGCCGGAAATATCCTTGCCCATCGCCATGGTCAGCATGGAGCTCATATCCGCATACACTTGCGAGCCGAGAATTTCCGACAGGTGCACCATCTGGCGCTTGGCGTTGGGCAACTCCAGCGCCATGTAGGTCTTGCCGGGGATAGTTTCGACCATGCGGATGCTCACCACCGACAGGGCGCGCGCCAGGTCTTTCACCAGGTTGACGATCTGGCTGCCCTTTACCCCGACCGCCGGCTCGATCTCGTAGCGCGTAATCACCGGCCCGGGATAAGCGGCGACCACTTTAACTTCCACACCAAAATCTTTCAGCTTGCGCTCGATCAGGCGCGAGGTGAATTCCAGCGTATCGGCGGACACCGCTTCGACATGCTGTGTCGCCGGGTCCAGCAGGTGCAGCGGCGGCAGCGGCGAATCCGGCATCTCGGAAAATAGCGGGGTTTGCCGTTCCTCGGCAATCCGCGCCGATCTGGCCACCTCCATCACCGGCATTTCGATATGGATGGGCTGATGGTCCTCGACGCGCTTCTTTTCTTCCTCGACGACGGCGACGCGCTCGTGCATCGCCTGCGCGCCGATACGCCGATCCTGCCAGGCATGCCAAGTCAGGAATATCCAGCGGTAAGTTTTTTCCAGCGACGCCCCCAGACTATCCATGAAGCGCAGCCAGGACAGCCCGCTGAACACGCTGAAGCCGGTGGCGATCAGCGCCAGCAACAATAATGTCGCACCGGTAAAACCGAGCCACGCCGCCAGCGCATCGCCGATCAAGGTGCCGAGCATTCCGCCGGGAACCGAGGGCAGCGCGACACTCAAGGTGTGCATTCTGATCGCCTCCAGCGCGCTGCTGGCCAGCAGCAGCACCGCAAACCCCGCAGCCGAAACCCACAATTCCCGCTTGCTGAAGAGGCTGTCGGCACGCAAATTGTGGTAGCCCGCCCACACGCGCTGCAGCATGAACAGCACCCACCACCACGCGGAAAGACCGAACATAAAAAGCAGCAGGTCGGCAAGATACGCGCCCAGCGCCCCGCCGGGATTGCTTGGCAGCGCGCCGCTGGCGCTATGCGACCACGCCGGATCGGCGCGGTCGTAGCCGTACAGCGCGACGGTAAAATATAACGCGCAGGCGACCAGCAGCAGCCAGCGCGACTCGCGCAGCAAGCCGAATAATTTCCCGCCCGGCGACGCGTTATCGGCTTCAGCCATGAGGGGTATCGAGCAGCCCGAGATTCTCGGCCACGCGCACCGCTTCCATGCGGTTGCCCACGCGCAATGTTTGGTAGACCGCCGCCACATGGATCTTGACGGTTCCTTCGGCAAGGTGAACCTTCTCTGCAATTTGCCGGTTGGACAACCCGGCAGCGATATGCCGCAACACCTCCATCTGACGCCGGGTCAAACCGTACTCGTTAGTGTCCAGCCTGCGCCGGTCTGCCGACTCCCGCTCATACTCATTATCGGCGATCAGGTTGTCGCCTATCTCGCTATGCTGGCGCAGCATTTCTTCCGGGATATAGATGCCGCCGGACATCACCAGGTTCAACGCGCCCAGCATCACGGCAGCGGTCGAACTCTTGCTGATAAAGCCCATCGCGCCATAATTCATCACCTTTTCCATGTAACCGCGCCCTTCTTCGCCGGAGACCACCACCACCGGAATATGCGGGTAATGCTGATGGAAATAGCGGATGGACACCGGGCCTTCGCTGCCCGGCATATTCAAGTCGAGCAGCGCCAGATCCAGCTCGGGATGCTGCATGGCGAGCCTCAGGCCGTCGAGAAAATTCCCCGCCTCCATGATCTCGACTTCTTCGGGCAATTGCTGGAGCACATAACGCATCCCGTCGCGAAACAACGCGTGGTCATCCACCATTAAAATTTTCATTACCATACCCACTCCAGATAATTAAGTTACCCCCGGCAAAGCCGGGGGTTTATTTTTGTTAGCCCCTCGAAGGGGCAAAAACGTGAAGCGCCTGAAGGCGCTGAATCACATACCCAGCTTGAGCTGGTCGTAATGAGCGTCC
>Ga0172380_10005884_pt1 | contig 14576 bp, 15 predicted proteins | sample Leawe162metaG_FD_119747 | JGI IMG/M metagenome (GOLD analysis project Ga0172380, IMG submission 119747) | Leachate microbial communities from a municipal landfill in Southern Ontario, Canada - Leachate well 162 metaG | ecosystem: Engineered > Solid waste > Landfill > Unclassified | place...
CCATTTGGCGTAAGCCATTTCGCAACAGAAATATGTATGCTTCCTCCTCCATCTACATCAACTGGCTGCTGAATCGTTCCTTTCCCAAATGTTTTTTCACCGAGTAATCTTGCTCGACCATTATCCTTTAGCGCCCCTGCCAGAATTTCTGATGCAGAAGCAGAGCCTTTATTTGTCAGAACAATTACAGGAAGCTCGAGCATTACACCATTTCTCTGAACGGTCAAAGGAAGCCTTCTACCACGCCCGTCCTCCTGGATAACGACCGTTTTTCCAGTCGGAATAAATTCAGAGGCGATATATACAGCATCATCTAAAATTCCCCCAGGATTAGATCTGACATCCACTATTACTCCCCTAAAGTTTTTCGATGCGCTTATTTGAGGCATTAGCTCGTTTACCTTTGTAAGCCATTCGTCATTTGTCTTTTCTCCAAATTGTGAAAGTCTTAGGTATGCTATATCTACATTCCCTGCTCCATTTGACGACTGTGCACAATTAGTATTATTACAATTAAAAGACCTGAACCATGCAGTCACACTGTCTATCTCGATTATATTTCGGGTTATAACTATGTCTTTTATTTCGCTTTCACCATCATGAACTACGCTCAGAGTGACTTTTGTTCCAGTTTCACCGCGGATCGTTTTAACAGCAGTAGGCAAATCCCAACCAACTGTTGACTTCCCGTCTACTTTTACTATTACGTCACCAGATAATACTCCTGCTGCTTTTGCGGGTGACCCATCTAGTGGAGACACTACTTCTACTTGATTTTCTTCATTGAGTGATAACTCTGCTCCTATTCCTGAAAATTCTCCAGCAAGCTGCTGTTTGAAATTTTCATTATCCTCTGGTGGGAAAAATGCTGTATATGGATCATCTAGACTAGAAAGCATTCCTGAGATCGCACCATGGAGTAATTTGGTAGCATCGATTTTACCTTTATCATAATATTTGTCATTTATTTCAGATAGAACAGTATAGAATAGCCCCATGTCCAAAGTCTGCTCACTCGGGGGATTTTGATTTGTTATATTAACGATCGGCTTGAAATTATCCCATTTTGCAGAAATCTGAAATCGCCCAACAGAATATCCCAATCCCACTGCAATAAGAATTACGATAACTAACTGGAAAAAATGGAGGTTTATTTTTCTTCTCATAAATATTTCAAACAATTAAAGCAGCGTTAATTTACTGCGCGAAAACAATATCTAGATATCTTACAACTTTTGAATAACAATTCTCAACAGGGATTATTCTGGTCTAACCAGAAATGGGATAAGAGCTAAAAATCGTGCTCTTTTGATTTCAGTAGATAATCTTCTCTGATTTTTTGCGCTTAGTCCACTTCTGGACTTTGGATGAATTTTCCCTCTATCACTCGTAAATCTTAGGAGTGTTTCATAATCCATAAAGTCTGGCTTTTTATTATTTTTTGCATAATAATCCTCCAACACTTCCTGTACTATTCTTCTTTTTTTTATTATTTTTTTCTTAGCCATATTGCTTTAAATATATTTAAAGAAATCCGAAATTCTAATTTCGAAATCCTAAACAAATCTTCAATTTATAAAATTCAAAAACTGTTTCGAATTTCGTGCTTCGAACTTAGTGCTTATTACTAAAAAGGTATATCGTCCGGATTCACCTGTTCATCAGGCTTTTTCTCAGACTCTTCCTTTTTTTCTGCTTTTGCTACTTTTGGCGACTCTTCTACAGGCTCTTCGTGATGGGTCTCCTCTTCTGTATGAGTATCTCCCTCACGTTTTGAGTCCAGGATTATCATGTCATCAATTACGATTTCCGTAGTTGATCTCTGTGCGCCATCCTGACCTGTCCAGCTTTTTGTAGAAAGTCTTCCTTCTACATAAACTTTTCGTCCTTTTGTCAAAAGCTGAGAGCAAAGCTCTCCTAATTTGTTCCAAGCAACTATTTTGTGGAACTCCGCCTCTTCTTTCTTTTCTCCATTATCAGTTGTCCATCCTCTGTTAGTAGCTAGCCCAAAAGAACAAACTGCTGTTCCTTGTGGCGTATAGCGTAATTCCGGATCCCGTGTTAAATTTCCTATTAGCTGTACTTGATTCAGACTTCGTGCCATATTCGTATTATAGTTTAATCCATTCTAACAAGTAAATGCCTGAGAACGTCTTCATTTAATCTAAGCTTTGCTTCAAGCTCTAATGATACTTTTTCTGCTTCAAATTCCCACATTATGTACATACCTGATTGCTCTTTTTTAATTTTGTAAGCAAATTTTTTCTCACCTAGATCTGTTACTTTATCGTTTTTAACGTCTCCTGCGTTCTTTTTTACATCAGCAAGGATAGTATCAACTGCTTTTTTATCTAGTGCTCTTTTAAGTATTAAAACTAATCTATATTTTCGCATAAAAATAAAATCCAACGTATAGTTCGTTGCAATCCACCAATGATACTAAATTTTGTGCGTGATTTCAATAGGAGTGTTTTCAGTATGAATAAGTAATAAAAATATAATTTCAAATTGACTTTACGGACGAATGAGATATACTACGAGATACTTTTATAGTCTCAGATTATATTAGGCACTTTAAAAAGGACTAGAAAACTTTTGGCACTTGCAGAGAATCTAAATATAGGGTTTTGTGCGAGTGCCAAAAACTAAATGGCACCGAACAGGCAACGAAAGGAACTCAAGTAATGGCACGAGTAAAAATTTTCGGTAGCAGCTATTTCTGTTATGGCGGTAAGCATTTTAACCGTCATGAGAGTTACGGCTATAAACACGTCGGTCGTCACGATGCCTCTTGTGAAGGAGGAACATTCATCGAAGTGACAGGCGAAAGTAAGCTCCCGGATGACTTCAAAATCAAGCTCGGTCTTATGGTGAAGATGCCAGAAGACAAGGTTTGCGTCTGGACAAACGAAAAAGGGGAGGTGCAAGCTCACAAAGTCTACGCACTCCCCACCGACCAGGCAGAAAACGCCAAAGTCATCGGACTCAATGAGTACGTAGACTTCGTAGACCAGTGGAATCGAAAAGTACGAGTCGTCATTCTGCCCGACGGGCGTTACGAAAAACGCTATCGATTCCTAATCGACGACGTTGAAAAGGCGGCGGTGCGATTCCAAATCCCTACTGAAGAAGCATGGCAGATCTGCTACGATGCTCGAAGCGAACGAGACGTTACAAGTGTCATCATCTGGGCACTGAGCTGCGAACAGCTGCTTAAAGCGCAGCCAAGTATGCAGGGTCAATACGATATCTTGATTTCACAAGATCTCGAACACACTGAACTGATTTACGCATACCCTCGTTATCCTCGACCAGTGGGTAACGGCGACTACCAAGCGCTAGTTCATGCTAGCATCGCCTACCTCAAAAAGCTTGTCGAGGAGACTCGAAAAGACTAGTCCATCTACTTGGGGAATACCATAGTGATACGTCACTAAGGTGTAGATACATTTTGTCTTTTGTAATAACTCCGCTTATGCGGAGGTACGACTAAAGAAGAATATGAAATTCCCCAACCCAATCCCCTAAACCAAACATTGAGTCAAATTATTGACTATGGGCTCAAATCATATATACTACATATTACTTTTATAGGTAAGACTATAGAAAGCACTTTAAAAAGGACTAGAAAACTTTTGGCACTTGCAGAGAATCTAAATATAGGGTTTTGTGCGAGTGCCAAAAACTAAATGGCACCGATCTGGAAATGAAAGGAAAAGACTCATGGCAACAGTAAAAACAGTAAAAATCAGCGGTCAACGCCACAGGGGGCATATCTTTGTATGTGATAACAGCATGCACTACGAGTCAACGCAGTACGAATGCTACGACGCAGGCGGTTGCAACAGAACGTCCTGCGTAATGTGGACCGAAAAGTCAACGATTCACCAACGTTACGATTCGCTGTGGGGGTACCTCGTAACCATCGGTGAGGCTACAAGGCTACCCAACGACAAAGGCGCCATCTGGTCTTGGGAGGATGGTAGATACGAATGGACGACTGAGCACTGCTCAGAAAAGATTGTTCCATTCCGAAAAGATGAAATCACCTGGGTAGATCCAGGCAACCACATCGATCTGCCTAACCCAGGAGGTATCATCCGCGTTCGTTTCCCAAAAATTTCAGGCGACATTCCCCTCGTGGGAGAACGTCTTTACATCGGTCGATTCGGCGAACACTGTAGCCAACTTGGCTTCAGCAACACAACCATCAAAAAGCTCCTGGAGCTGCCGTTCAACGACCTCTCTAGGGTCATAAAGGGATTCGACAATGCCTACGAAGCTTTTCAGAAAATGTCACGCCTTCTCGGCGAGGATTCGAGCTTCGTCGATGAACTGTCTACGTCGCTGAAGCGACCGAGAACTGTCTAGTCCATCTACTTGGGGAATACCATACAGTAACTTTGTTACTAGGTGTAGACATATTTATCTTTTGTAATAACTCCGCTCATGCGAAGGTACGATGAAAGTAGAATATGAAATTCCCCAACCCAATTCCCCTCTTCCCCATAACCAATTGACAATATTTTTTTTCAGTAGTACACTTTATACTTAATCCAGCCTCATATGAATATGAAACGTCTACTTCTAGTACTACTAATTCTGATCGGTCTTGCGATACTTATAGAAGTTATTTCCCGTGGTGCTCCAAATATCGTAACACTCTTTGAAAAAGAAGAAACGCGAGATGTTCAGGATGTAAGACTACTTAATGAAGAAAATGCAGTAATAGACGTAGTCGAAAATGTAGGACCTTCAGTAGTTAGTATTGGAATTCGCCAGTCATCTGTCCGCCGCAACCCCACACTAGACCTATTTTTCCCAGAACAAGAAATAGAAGAAGATACTGAGGAAGAAGAAATATATATAGGTACAGGATTTGTCGTAAAAAGTGATGGACTGGTTGTTACTAACAAACACGTCGTCTCAGAATCTGGTCAGCAGTATCTAGTTATAGATGACGCGGGTAACAGCTATGAAGTCGAAAGTGTATATCGCGATCCCGCAAATGACATAGCGATTCTACAGACCTCCACCACTCCAAATGGAGGATTTAAGGAAGTCGAAATGGGAGATTCTTCAAATCTAAAAGTAGGACAATTCGTTATCGCGATAGGAACTGCCCTAGGTGAATTTCCAAGTACTGTAACTACTGGTGTCGTATCAGGGCTCGGTCGCGGAATTACAGCAGGTAGTCCATTTCAGGGATTTGTGGAGGAGTTAGACAATGTTATCCAAACAGACGCAGCCATAAATCCAGGAAATTCTGGCGGTCCCCTACTCAACTCCTCTGGTCAAGTAATTGCGGTCAATACTGCTGTCTCTGGACAAGGTCAAAATATAGGATTTGCGATTCCTATTAACATAATCCGCGACTCTATAGAGAATTTTAATAACACAGGGAAATTTGCAAGACCTTATCTAGGCGTATCGTACACGATTATTACTGAAAGAAGTGCACTCTTAAATGAAGTACCTCAGGGGGCACTCGTCCAGGGAGTTATCGAAGAGTCAGCTGCAGATGACGCAGGAATAACAACAGGAGATATAATAGTCGAAATAGACGGTCAGAAAATATCTGAGGAAGAAGGACTCGCAGTAATTATTTCTGAGAAGAAAATTGGCGACTCGATAACACTTAAAGTATTTAGAGATGACGCAACTGTAGATATAAATGCGACATTAAAGGAAGCACCAAATGAGTGATAAAGTACCATATGTCCCAGAAAGCATAAAAATTGCTGCTGAAAATGCAGCAGAGACGACTAAAAAGGAATTTAAAAAAGGTCTCAAAGAAACTCTTAACCAAATTTTTGGGATATCAAATACTGAAACTAAAAAGAACGAAGAAAATACTAAAAAGTTAGCTGAAAAAGCAGAAAAGTCTGGAAGAACCATAGAAGAACAGGCAAAACTAGAAGCTTTAAGACGCCAACTCCATGCACAGGTAACTGCCCCTCGTCCATCTTCACCCGATCAACCAGTATCAGAACAGGAAGACCAAGTAGGAACAAATGAGAGACTTCAATCTCTAGGAGATAATCCAGGACAGGATCCAAATGCGCTCCCCCCTCTCGCACAGCCCAATAGACGCCAGGGCGAAAGACTAAAGATAAGGGAATAAAAATTACATAAATTAACTACTTCAGCCTCATATAACTAGCAAAATCTCAAAAAACTTGACATAATTTGAGGCTATATGAGAAAATTCTTTTCAACATGAATAAAAGACTAATTTTAAATCATTGGTATCGCACTCGCTTTACGGCGGTTGTGATCTAGTGGCTTAAAACAGAACTTAGAATTACTAACCGCCGAAAGGCGGTTTTTTAGTGGAAAAATTATGGAAAATAAAAATTTTATAGATATAAGACAGCAGCAACTTAGTGCTCTTTCGGGACAAGAATTTGTTCAGCCAGAGTTTGGGAGAACTAAAATCTTGTTTGAAACAGTTGAAAATTCCAAAAGCGCAAAAGAGTCCTCTGATACCTTAAATGCATGTATCAAGGCTGGAATAATTAGGCAGGATGCAGTTGTAGGAATAAACTCACTTAGACATGAGTCTACCGGAACTACTTTCGTTGAGTTAAAAACTGATGACAAAGAAACTGCATACAATGTTTCAGCAAAAATCGTAGCACCAGATCCAAGAAGATTTTTAGAAAGCGGAGAGCTAGGCAAGCTAACAGATGCAACAGACTTTACCATCATCTCTGGTCCTTGTCTATTCAGTGCTGCTGGAGGTGCGACAGCGGAGCTAGCAAATGGTACAGCAATTGATATTTGTAATCCTGGAGCTCTTGATTCAGTAAATGCACCCATCAAAAACATACAAGTTGACAGAAGACTTCAGGCTTATGAAGCAGATTCTATACTGAGGCTTTCAAAAATAATGTCAGCTGTTAACTCAAATGGAAGAAATGTAGAACTAGCACTAAATATACCGAGAGTCGAATACTACTTTTATGTTTTAGATGCATATGAAAAAGGAAAGATTTCTTCTGAATTAGCTACAAAATGGTTTGATCTTGTAGACGAAAGGTCGCAACGCATTGAAGAACTTATAAAAAGAAGAGTGCCAGAAGACTTTGGAGTTAGACGACTAGGCCCTCTCGACTGTATTGAAACAAAAGTTCGCTCAACTCTTAAAGCTGGGCAAAAAGGAGTATTTGAAAAAACCATTAACCAGTTAAGAAATCAAAATATTATGTGGAGATTTGCAATCGACAATTCTTGTCCACTTAATTTTGTCGATATTAGTCATCTCAGCTATATTATGGCGTACATAAAAATGGCACAAGATGAAGATAAATTCACTATTGCTGTAGAAAATCCAGAGGAAACTCCAATCTACAGAAACGTCAAAAAACTGCTCAATGGTATTCCTATTAAAATGCTTTTGCTCTACCCTCACTCAAATGGCACTCCGGGCAAGCCCACAGATCAAGGTAAGGCAAATAATTACTTTATGGCACCATCAGAAAATAACCAAATAGGAGTTCTAAAGGATGTGATTAGGCTAAATAAATGAAAATGAAAACGATAATCAATAATACAAATGTAGAAACCTTAATAAAAGGCGCGTCCATTTTCACAACAGGTGGAGGGATTACAGTAAGCGAGCAGCTAAATTCGTTGAAAGATCTAAAACTAAACGTAGAAATTAAGTCTCTAGATGAATTTGATGTGAATGACTTTCTATGTACTGTCGGAGAACTTGGACCAACGGATGCGCCTCCTATGGATAAAATAAAGGTTGCAAAAGCGATGTTATTAAAACTTGAAAAAATTGCAGGTAAAAAGATAGCAGGTCTTTACCCGCCTGAAATAGGACAAGAAAGCGTCGTTCTGGAATCTGCACATATACTAGGACTACCTGTAGCAGATTTTGATCCCTCTGGATTTAGAGCGGTGCCATATTTTGACATAAACATTTTTAATATTAAAAAAATAGACTTTGGTTTAACACCTATTGTTATTGCAACTGACGAAAATCAAATCCTTGCAATCACTTCTGAATATAGTTATAAAAAAGTTGAGAAAAAGCTTAGAAAAATGAGCTTACTTTCTAAATCGGGAATAATTTTTCTAATTGGTCAAACAGTTAATGTCAAACAGCTGTTGAAAAATAATATTAATAGACCGTCGTATACTAAAGCTTTAAGTTTTGGGGAAATTAAAAGACCAAGTGTGCTTTTAAGAAAGCTGAATCCAAAAATGGTTATTAAGGGGAAAGTAGTAAAAAAAGCTGAATTTGAACAAAAAGGATTTCTAGGTGAAAAAATAACAATAAAAGACACTTCCTGGAATATATACACTCTTATAATTTTAAACGAAGCATTATTTTTACTTGATTCAAGTAATAAAATTATTGGATCCATTCCTGATAGAATTTTATTAATAGATGAAAACAATATAATGGGTATTTCTAGTGCATTTCTAAAAAAGAATACTATTGTTACAATAGCTATAATTGATCCAGAGCCAGAATGGAAAAATAAAAGAGCAGAGAAAATATTAGGAAAAGCTAGATTTAGAAAATTACTTTTATGATTAATAAAAAAAGACTACTTAATACATTTATTGATTTAGTAAAAATAGATAGCCCGTCAGGGCAGGAAGAAAAAATTAGAGATCATATAGTAGAAATATTAACAAAACTTAATGGAGATATTTATAAAGATGGATATGGTAATTTAATTGCAAAATTTGCAGGCACAGGCACCCCCATCCTACTTAATGCACACCTTGACACCGTAGAGCCGGGGCGTGGCGTAAAACCAAAAATACATAAGAACAAAATTACTAGCGATGGAACAACCATATTGGGAGGAGATGCAAAAGCAGGAATATCTATTATTTTAGAAGCTTTAACTTGTACAGTAAAAGATAAAATTAAAACCCGACCAATTGAAATACTATTAACACGAGAAGAAGAAACATCCCTAGGAGGGGCAAAAAATTTAGATTATTCATTATTAAACGCAACTGAAGGCATAGTTTTCGATGGAGATGAGCAAGTTTTTAAATTATTTATCTCCTCTCCTACTTATTATAATCTTGATGTGGATATAACTGGCCGCTCTGCACATGCCGGAGTTGAACCAGAAAAGGGAATCTCTGCTATAGAAATAGCATCAAAAATAATTTCTGGTTTGTCACTTGGTAGACTTGACCACGAAACCACATTCAATATTGGATTTATTCAAGGCGGATCAGTTAGAAATGCTGTACCTGACAAAACTGCATTTCATGGAGAAATAAGAAGCAGAAATAAAAAAACACTAAATAAAATATTGATCCAAACTGAAAAGCTCTTCAACGAGTTTCAAAAGTTATATCCCGAATCTCAAATTTACTTAAATTTAACGAAAGAATTTGAAGGATTCTTACTAAATTACGATGATAAAGTCCTAACAAAAGTTTCAGAAGTTATGAAAAAAATGGGAATGGAACCAGAATTAAAAGACTCAGGTGGTGGATCAGATGCTAATATTTTTTATGAAAACGGAATTCAAGTCTTAATTGTTGGAACGGGGGTTTACGAACCACATACTACACGTGAATATGTAAAAATAGATGAAATGACTCAGGCAGCTGAATTCTGTTTGGAGTTTATTAAAAAATGATTTCCTGCTAAAATCAAACCATATGAAAATTGAACCGAGGACTTTTTCCTTCGACACTGCTCAGGATAAAGTTCTAGAAAGGAAACGCTATGAATAAAATTACGCCTAGAACTTTAAAAGGATTTAGGGACTTTTTACCTAACGAAGCGCGCAAAAGACAATATGTAATAAATATCTTGAAGCGTGTATTTGAATCCTATGGCTTTGAGCCACTTGAGACACCAATCGTAGAATACGAGGATATTCTGCTGGGTAAATACGGTGAAGAAGAGAAGTTAATTTATAAATTCACTACTCCTGGAGATGATAAAGTCGCACTAAGATACGACCAAACAGTACCTCTCGCCCGAGTTCTAGCACAATACGGTTCCACAGGCGAGCAGAAAATTACCCTACCTTTTAAAAGGTACCAAATCCAGAATGTATATCGCGCCGAAAACACCCAAAAAGGCAGATACAGAGAATTTATTCAGTGCGACGCAGATATAATCGGCGAAAATAGTATTTATGCCGATGCTGAAATCCTAAATTTAACATTAGATATTTATAAAAAATTAGGTATTCCTGTCACTATAAAAATAAATGACAGAATAAATTTCGAGTCACTGGACAAAAAATATATTGCTGCAATCGACAAATTAGAAAAAATAGGCGAAAGCGAAGTTCTCTCTGAAATGATCTCAAAAGGCATGACTGATACAGACGCGAAAAAAGCACTTTCAGAATTGCAAAATAAGCCCCAGACAGAATCAATTGAGCAAATATTTTCAATACTTGAAAAAATGGGTGCAGACACAACTAAAATTAAATATGAACCAACACTCGCTCGAGGTCTAGACTACTATACAGGTCTTATTTTTGAAACTGTAGCAGAAGGATCTACTGGATCTATTTGCAGTGGAGGCAGATGGGATGAAATGATCGCAAAATTCTCCGAAAATGATATTCCTGCAGTAGGATTTGGACTAGGATTTGACAGAACAATTGAACTAATGGAAGAAATGGATCTTTTTCCAAAAAATTTATTTACTGCAAGAGTGCTTATTTTAAATATCCCAGGACTAGAAAGTCTTGCTATAAAAACTGCTCAAGATCTACGACGAAGTGGAATTAATACAGATGTTTTTCTGAACTCATCCATAGACAAAGCAAAACAATTTAGCTATGCAGAGAAAAAAAATATACCCTACACTCTGCTTCCTGCTGAAGACGGCACATTCACTATCGGTTATAAAGACGAAAAAGGCCAAATTCTAAAAGAAGATTCTCTGACCTTTGTCCAATTATTTGCACTTTTAACTAAATAATTTCTATACTGTATTTAGTGCAATTATTTAAAAAGCTCACATCCATACCTGAACGCCGCGAAGCACTCATCGCACTTACTGCAAGTTCAGTTTTGTGGGGAATTAGCGCTCCTATCATGAAGCTACTTCTAAATGTCGCACCTCTATTTCTGGTCGCATTTCTGAGATTTTTTACAGCGTCTTTACTCCTTTTACTTTTCCGACCCAATTTAAAAATCGACAAAAAGGATCTGCCACTACTCATCTTTGCCGCGGTACTAAATGTATCAATCCACATCCCACTGTTTTTCTATGGTTTAAAACTCACAAGTGTAATTAACGCAACACTTATCGCCTCAGCTGGACCTCTTTTAACACTGCTTATCGCAAAAAAGTTTTTAAATGAAGACGTAAAGAAAAATATGCTCATAGGGTCTTTCGTGGGAATATTAGGATTTTTGCTCATTATTTTAAATCCTTTGCTTACAAATAATCTATCAGTTAGTCTTGTGGGAAATATGTTCCTTTTGCTCTCTACTCTCACTTGGATATATTATGAACTTCTAGCTAAAAAGTTCCATAAAAAATACGATTCAAAGACTATCACTTTTTACACTTTTTTCTTTGGTAGTATTCCTCTTATTCCTTTTGCCTGGGGGTCATTTCATATGATACCTGAGCTCATAAGGCTCCCCATATTTGTATTTGGAATTATATGGGGGATTTTAGTTACCTCGCTTTTGGCTTTCTATGTATGGCAATGGGGACTTTCGCGACTGACTCTTTCCCGCGTCGGATTTTTTATGTATATAGACCCTATTGTAGCGACTGTTGCAGCCATACTTATTCTCGATGAAGTTCTCACTGGATCTTTTATAATAGGTGCGGTTTTAATCTTTGCCGGTCTGTATGTTGCAGAGACTACTATTCACTTTCCTCACTTCCATCTCTACCACGCACATATGAGGAATAGAGTTAAGAGTTAAGAGTTAAGAGTTAAGAGTTTTTTCGACGTACTGTGTGTGAACATCTTCCGGAATAAATAAATCGTAATTTGATTTAAAGTACTACTCAACCTATAATATCCTCATTATTACTCCATGCCTCAAATAGCTTGAGAATTATGGGAAATAAGCACATTAACAACTTCATGCTTATTGACCTTGATCGAATTGCGCATATACGTGCTCAGCTCGGTCAAGGTCAAAACAACATACAGAAATTGGAGAAAAAAAACATGGTAGACCAGTCAGCTCAGGAAAGAATCGTCCTTATTCCGTTCAATGATCTCTACAGTCTCATGGGGCGAGGAACACTCTTCGAAACGTTCTTTGAAACATTTTTCGAGGATGGAATGATTCCTGTCAACTTGAAGCGTTTCCGTCTCATCGACGATGCCAACCCCAAATATGAATCTCTTCTGATTCGCGGAAAGCACAATCGCACTGCAGAGGGACTTTTTGAGAATAAAGACCTCTCAATCCAAGACCGACACAGAGACGGTGAAGATGGAGAAGATCCTGATTCTGACGAATACTACGAAGAGCTATTCCAGCTCTTCGCCGATTTCTGGGATAACTATCCCAACGTCGAACCTGAAAAGGACACCACAGCACAGTCCTAACTCCCACGAGGAGTTCAGAGCATGGCCGTGCTCCGCACGGCCACCAGAACAAGGAGAAATTCCGTGGCAACTGATCCAAATGCCTCAAGCACTCAAACATCGATAACAGGAACCATACCATTGAGTTCTTTGATTAGGGCACACATTCCACCACAGCTGGTTGAAGAAATTCTTTCTCAACAATCCACAGCGACCATCAACGAAGGTAAAATCGTTCTATCGTGGAGCGATGCGGAAAAAATCTATGATTTGCCGTTGGGGTTTTATGCACTCTACCTTATCTTGGAGGAAGCGAACCGCATTCATGCTAACACCGCTTTCAACAAAATGGAAAGTGACAAACCTAGCAGTTCGCATTCAGATCTCTTCAAGCCAGGATTCGCACTCCGAGCCATCGATCCAAAAATCGCAATAGAGGCATTTTTCGAAACGCTCAAGCAAATTCAATCCCAAGCATGAAGTCACAGTGCCTCACCGTTTCAGTCGAAACGGTGAGGCACCCACAATTCACCCTTTTCATCCTTTAATCAAATCAATCATTATCGTTTATTTCCGTCATCCCTGAGGAGAAGCTATGCATAAATATACTACTTCTTAATCGCCATTGAACCGCAGTATATGAAAAGCGAAAGTCATTTGTGTTAAAAAAGTGGACAAGGCTGAGTATTATCAAATACGAACTGCCGACACTTTTAACAAATGACTGAGCTTCGAATACACGAGAACGCACAGGCGAAGAGCTTTTGGTTCTTTTCTCGGCAGAAAAGAACAGAAGAGAAAATATTAATGAAGAATATACATAATTGCATTTCTACCTAAAATCAGGTAAAATAGACTCTATGAAAAGCAAAATTCATCCTCAATATTTTGACGACGCAAAAATAGTATGCACTTGCGGTAATACTTTTGTGACTGGTGCTACTGTGGCAGAAATCCACGTAGAACTTTGTAGCAACTGTCACCCTTTCTATACTGGAAAACAAAGATTCGTAGATTCAGCCTCAAGAATTGATAAATTCCGTAAGAAAGTTGAAGTCGCAAAGGAACAGCCTACTAAGGCAAGAAAAGAATCAGGAAGTAAAGACGGTTCTGAAGACGCTCCCAAGACACTCCGCGAAATGCTACAAGCACTTCGTAAATAACCTCTTTAAAATATATTTTTATGGAAGATACTTACCTGAAGTCTCAACTCGATTTAATTGATACCAAAATCCACGAAGCAGAACTCCTACTTTCCGACCCAGAACTAGGAGAACTCGCAAAAGCTGAAGTGGAAGAACTTACGGTGCAAAAAAACCAACTCCAAAATTCTGCAAACGAAATCGCGACCTCTATAAGCGAAAAAGACACGAATTCCCTAGATAAAAGAAGTGCAATTCTTGAGGTAAAGGGAGCTGCAGGTGGAGATGAGGCTAAAAATTGGGCTCGCGAAATTATGAGAATGTACACTAGATTTGCCGAAGACAATAAATATAAGATAGAGCAAATTGATGACAATTCTATAAAATTTACCCAAAAAGGCACTTTTGGACTTTTTAAATTTGAAGCAGGCGTACACCGCGTACAACGCGTACCCGAAACAGAAAAGCGCGGGCGCGTACATACATCTACCGCTGTGGTGTCAGTACTTCCTGAATTAGAGGACATCGATCTTCATATAAGGGACGATGAAATAGAATTTGAGGCATTTCGCGCAGGAGGAAATGGTGGACAAAATGTAAATAAAGTCTCTACTGCTGTGAGAATTAAACACGTTCCGTCAGGAATAGTAGTAACCTGTCAGCAGGAAAGAACACAAGGAAAGAACCGCGATCTTGCTATGAGCATGCTTCGTGCGAAGTTATGGGAACAGGAAGTCGCAAAAAGACACGAACAGATAGCAGAACTTAAATCGACTCAGGTCGGAGCAGGAGACAGATCTGAAAAAATCCGCACATATAATTTCCCACAGGATAGAATCACAGACCACAGAATTAAGAAAAGTTACTCTAACCTACCCACCTTTATGGATGGTAGAATAAAAGAAATGCTAAATGA
>Ga0172380_10005885_pt1 | contig 14575 bp, 11 predicted proteins | sample Leawe162metaG_FD_119747 | JGI IMG/M metagenome (GOLD analysis project Ga0172380, IMG submission 119747) | Leachate microbial communities from a municipal landfill in Southern Ontario, Canada - Leachate well 162 metaG | ecosystem: Engineered > Solid waste > Landfill > Unclassified | place...
CAAAAGAGCACTATCTTGGAAAAAGACCACCGGTAGGAATGCAGTCTGAGGAGAGCGTCAAAGCTTTTGTAAAAAATGTTGAAGGTGCCATAGGATATATTAATGCCAAAAATCTTGATAATAGCGTAAAGGTTTTGTACAGATGGAGCGAATAATGCAAAGCGTACTTTTATGTGATGATGAGTTGATGAACAGAAAAGTTGCCTCTAAGATACTCAACAAAGAAGGTTTTGATGTCATCGAAGCTCAAAACGGCAAAGAAGCCATAGAGATTTTAAATACCCAAAAAGTTGATTTGATATTGATGGACTTGATGATGCCTGTTATGGACGGATACGAAGCCACAAGCATTATTAAGAGCGATGAGAGATTTTCTGCAATTCCGCTTATTGTCATCTCTGCTCTCTCAGACAAAGAAGCTATAACAAAGTGCCTAAAACTTGGGGCAAACGAGTACCTTACAAAACCGTATGATATTGTTGAGTTCAGTCTTAGGGTCAAAAATGCCATCAAACTCGGAGCTTATCAAAATATGCTTAAAGAGCACAAAAAAATCTTGGAGCAAGAGGTTGCAAAGAAAACTAGAGAGCTTCAAGATGCTCTCATAGAAATCCAAAAAAGCGAGCAGGATATTATCTCGATACTTGGAAAAACTGCCGAATACAGAGACAACGAAACTTCAGCCCACACTCTTAGAGTAGGTGAGATGGCTGCACTGATTGCGAAAAAATTCGGATGGAGCAGCGAAGATGTCGAACTTATGAGGCTAGCGTCTCCGATGCATGACATAGGAAAAATAGGCATTGCGGATAACATACTTCTAAAGCCCGGCAAGCTCGATGATGAGGAGTTTGAAACAATGAAACAGCACTCCGCTATTGGCTACTCTATTCTCTCACAAAAAGAGACGCCTCTTCTTAAGCTGGCAGCGGTGATAGCCCTTACTCATCATGAAAAATATAACGGCGAAGGCTATCCAAATGCTCTTGCCGGCGATGATATTCCGCTTAGCGGCGCCATTGTTGCGGTTGTTGATGTGTTTGACGCACTGCTTAGTGAGAGACCTTATAAAAAAGCATTTACTTTAGAGAAAACTCTTGAAATTATAAAAAATGATTCAGGGAAGCATTTTCATCCAAAAGTGGTTGAAATATTTATGGAGAGTTTGGATGAAATCTTAGAAATTAAAGAAAAACTTCAAGATGTTTGATTTTTTAAAAAAATCACTTCGCAACAAACTACTCTCTATTTTTATAGTTATAGGTTTTTTGCCGTTTCTAACCCTTTTAGTCTATACGCTTTTTTTAAGTGAGAGAAAAATAGTAAACAAAACTATTGACGAACATCTACAGAGAACCAAAGTTGTAATAGAACTGATTGAGAACCATCTTATAAGCTTAACCAAAGAGGTAAGGTTTCTTAGCTCTCTTGATTTGATGGATGACCTCTTGGCAGAGGATATCGACAAGAGAATCTCAAGACTTTTAACTCAAAAGAAAGAGGATTTAAACCTAGATATCACCTTTATGGCAGTTGCCATAGACTCTACGATAGTTGCTTCATCTGATAAAAATATATTGCTTAAAAAATATAATCAACAAGAGTTACATGCAAATGAGTATGGGGCCTATGTGCAAGACGGGTATATCTACATGTACTCGCAAATAAATGCCTCTTTTGACAAGACAAAAAAGCTTGGTTTTTTGCTCCTAAAGTACAATCTAAAAAATTTAGACTTATATCTGACGCATAACGATACCGTTCACTCATACATAATAAATCCAAAAAATGGTTTTGTTATAGGCGAAAATATCCCTCTAAAAATAAATTTTCACAACAAAACAAACAGCATTATAGATAGCAAATATGTCGTCGTGTATGAAAAGCTATCTTCTTTTTTAAATGATTGGCGTATTGTTTATGCCGTAGATAAAAGCGTTGCGTTGGAATTTTTATACGATTTTACCAGTTTTATGCTCTACATGTCACTTATTATTTTTATACTAATTATCTATGTGTCTATCAAGCAATCAAGAGATATCGTAAAACCGATTGAAGAGCTCACTGCCACAACCGACTATATAACCAAAACACAAAACTACTCCGCACAGTTAGGCGTAAATTCGCAGGATGAGATAGCCACGCTCACCCGCTCTTTCAATAACATGCTAAAAACTACCTTCTCAGCACTCCAGACACTAGAAGAGGAGAATAAACTAAGACTAAAAAGATTTACTCAGCTAATAGAGGTCTTCAACACCATCATTCAGACAAAAAGCGAAGATGAGTGCATTGATGTCTCTATGCAAGAGATAAAAAAGTTGACAAATAAAGAGAATTTGCATTTTAATAAAGACAAAAATAGAGTTTCAGATGAAAAGTGCACAAATCTTTATGTGAGTGATTTTGAGAATGATAAGAAGATATTTTTCGGCTCCATTGAACTTGGAATAGAGAGCTTTGAAGATAAAAATGAACAGGATTTTTACAACTCTATCGCTTCCATGATAACACTGCAGCTTGATAGAATCAGACTAATACATAGAACCACATCCGCATCAAGAGCAAAATCAGCGTTTATCTCAAATATGTCGCATGAGCTTAGAACTCCGCTAAATGCAATTATAGGTTTTGCGCAGTTTATGATTGAGTATGAAGAGCTGAATGAGGATCAAAAAGACACGGTTGGAAATATAGAATCCTCCGCACAATATCTTCTTAGCATGATAAATGAAATTTTAGACATGGCTAAGATTGAAGCCGGAAAAATGGAAGCGCGTATTGAGGATGTAAATATCTTAGATTTAGTTCAAAGCAGCCTCAACATGCTCTCTCCTTTGGCTAAGGATAAAAATATCAAATTTGATTTTATATTTAATAACTTTGAAAATAAAAAATACCAAACCGACCCGCAAATGTTTAAACAAATTGTGGTAAACCTTATCTCCAACGCCATTAAATTCACACCAGAGGGAAGCATACAGCTTGAACTATACAACGACAATGAAAATGTATATGTAAAAGTAAAAGACAGCGGCATAGGAATATCTGAAGATGACATGAAACATCTCTTTAACGACTTTACCCAGCTTGAAAATGTTATGCAAAAGAGCCATAAAGGAACAGGCTTGGGTCTCTCAATAAGTAAAAAAATGGCAAATATCTTGGGCGGAGATGTCACACTTGCGAGCGATGGCATTGGGCGTGGAACTACCTCTACTTTTTCACTTCAAATAAAACAGCTGTAACCTTTATGAAATAATTTGGCACTAGAATTGTGCCATGAAAAATGACTTGCCAAAAAAATGGGTAAACAACCTAAAAATTTTAGATATTGCATTTCAGCCAATCATAAACATCCATACAGGAAAGATTTTTGGGGTTGAAGCGCTTCTTAGGAACTACCAAGAAGTCGGCTTCAGCTCTATTTTTGACCTGTTTGACGAAGTTTACAGAGACAACCTTCTCTACTCTTTTGATATCAAACTTAGAAAAAAAGCTCTCAAAAAATTTATAACTATTGATGATTATGAAAGTATAAAACTCTTTTACAATCTTGACAATAGACTTCTTGAGATGCCTAATTTTGTGCACGGAAACACAAGCAAACTTTTAAAACGCTACGGTGTGGACAGAGACAGTATCTGTTTTGAAATTTCAGAGAGACACGAAATCCCCAATACAGTGCGGATGCAGGAGGTTCTTGCACACTACAAAGAGGAGAAATTCTGCATAGCAATTGATGACTTTGGCGTAGGTCACTCAGGCTATAAGCTTCTCTATGATAGCAAACCCGACGTCATAAAAATAGACAGATTTTTTCTAAGCGATATAGACACAAATATCAAAAAAAAGATAATGACAAGAAGTATTACCCATTTGGCTATTCAACTAGGCATAAAAGTTATAGCTGAAGGCGTTGAGACAAAAGAGGAGCTTTTTGCGTGTAGAAATATAGGATGTCATATGGTTCAGGGCTATTTCGTCCAAAGACCGACAATACAATCGGCAGAAATTTTAAAAGTTTATTCCAATATTAAAGATATCTTAGAAAATGAAAAAAGAACAACTAGTAGCGGTTGCCAAATTGAAACATATTTGGATCAAGCAGCTCCGATTCTTTTTGATACCAACATGAATCTTGTTGTAGAATATTTTCAAAAAAATCCAACCGCTCAATTAGTTACCATTGTAAACACTCACAATGAACCCATGGGAATTTTACAGGAAAATAAAATAAAAGAGTTTATATATTCGCCTTACGGCAGATCATTAATGCTCAACAACGGCACAAAAAGACTTAAGCTGAGAAATCTTATCCAGCCTTGCGGTATTTCGGAGACAAACTGCAACATGTCGACTATAATTGAGCTTTTTTCAAATAACCCCGATTCTATTGGTATTATTTTAACAAAAGACTCAAAATACTACGGCTTTTTATCCGCTAGAGCGATTATCTCTATTATGAATGAACAAAATCTCATCTACGCAAGAGAGCAAAATCCATTAACTAAGCTTCCAGGAAATTCTCTGATAGAAAAATATCTCTCAGAGATAACCACAAGCCAAAATAACTACATTTTATGCTACTTTGATTTGGACAATTTCAAGGCATTCAATGATGTTTACGGATTTAGAAACGGGGACAGAGCTATCATTTTATTTGCTGATATATTAAGAAAAAATCTTCCTCAAGAGTTTTTTAAAGCCCATATTGGCGGCGATGATTTCTTTGTCGGTGTAGAATTCAATGAAACAAATGAAACAAAATATATAAAAAAAATATTTAACATAATTGCAAAATTTAGAGATGACGCAAGAGAGCTCTACTCCAAAGAAGATAAAGAAAAAGGGTATATTACAACTGCCGACAGGGATGGAAATATAAAAAAATTTGATCTGCTAAGCGCTAGCGTTTCCCTTGTTGTAATGTACAACGCGCGCGCGAGAAAAAATATCGGTAATATTAACGAAATTTTATCAATTCAAAAAAAAGTTGCAAAACAAGATATCAACCATATCTCAATGAGTTCACTGCTCTAAAATAAATAACTCCTCATATCAAAGTTTAACCCTACAAATGCTAGAATTACCATAGTAAAAAATGGAGAGTGCGAGTGAAAAAGAGTTCAGAAGTATTAGCGCGAAAATATAGACCAAAAAGCTTTGATGAGCTTATCGGTCAGGAGACAATTTCACAAACTCTCTCTCTCGCACTTGACTCAAACAGGCTCTCTCACGCATATCTTTTCTCTGGGCTTCGCGGAAGCGGAAAAACTTCAACAGCGCGTATATTTGCAAAGGCTCTTATTTGTGAAGTCGGTTTGTCTCATCAGCCATGCGGAGAGTGCCAAAACTGCAAAATGGCTCTTGATGGACGCCACATAGACATCGTAGAGATGGACGGAGCTTCAAACAGAGGAATAGACGATATCCGGGACTTGGTTGAGCAGACAAAATACAAGCCATCAATCGCAAGATTTAAGATTTTTATAATTGATGAAGTTCATATGCTCAGTACTCCGGCATTTAACGCTCTGCTAAAAACGCTTGAAGAGCCGCCATCATATGTAAAGTTTATACTCGCAACTACCGACCCTCTGAAGATTCCGGCAACAATTCTAAGCCGTACTCAGCACTTTAGGTTTAAATCGATTGCTACAAATAAAATAGTAGACCACCTCGCGCACATCCTAAATCTTGAGGGAATAAAATATGAGGCAGAAGCTTTAGAGATACTCTCGCGTAGCGGAAGCGGAAGCCTTAGAGACACGCTTACCCTGCTTGACCAAGCAATAATATTTTCCAAAAACCATGTTGACGTGCGCACAGTTACAGACATGCTGGGACTTGTTGACCCTAAATTTATAAGCGAGCTCTTTGGCGCGGTTTTTGCAAAAGATTATGCAAAAATAGTCGAATATATAAAGGTTCTGCAAGATTATGAGCCAGAGATGGTAGTTGATGAGCTTATAGCGTTTTTAAAAGAGAGAATGTACGCCGCTGATGCGCTCTACTCTACACTTGTGCTGGATAGATTTTTTAGAATCTTAAGCGATGCAAAATATCTATTTCATATTAATGCCGATGGCTCTTTTGTGCTCTCGCTTATATTTTTTAAAATGGTTGAGGCGCTGCGCATAAAAGAGGTTGACCAGATGATAGAGTCTCTGCAAAAAGAGATATACAGACCTGCCATATCATGCGCAACTCCAATCAATGTACTAAACGATCAAACGGCTCCTCAACAAAAAGAGCCTCAGCCGAAAAAAGAGTTACATGTAGAAGTAAATCCTTATGAAAAGACCTTTGAACAGCTTATTTTTAAAATAAAAGACAGAAACTATGAACTTGGTGAGTGTTTTGAAAAAAGTATTAGATTTATATCTTATGAAAATGAGATACTTACTTGGGAGAGCTGTGCAGATGATGAGTGCAAAAAGATTTTAACGCACGGATACGGGGTTATAAAACAGCTGGTGAGAGAGGTTTTTGGATTTGAGACAAAAATCAAGCATGAAGCATGCTCAAAAGCTCTAAAAGAGGAGAATATAACGCAGCCTAAGGCTATTGAAGACGAGCCTGCTTCAATGATAGAAGATGTTGAGACCGGCGGAAGTGCAAGCTGTGTCACAAACTGCCAAAGCAGTGACTCTACAAGGGAGATAAGCGGTGCAAATATTTTAGAAGAGCCAATGGTTCAAAAAGTAGTAGAGCTCTTTGAAGCCAAAAAAATGACAATACAATCAAAAATCTAGCTCTTCAACATCTTTTCAACGCTAAAACTAAATGTCGAACCTTTACCGAACTTTGAATCTATTTCAAGCGATGAGTCAAGTAGCTTTAAAACATAAGTAACCATGGCCAAACCTATTCCCATAGAGTTGTCCCACCTGTTTTTGTCTACTCTGTAAAACTTGTCGGATATCCTCTTTAGATGTTCATCTTTTATGCCTATTCCGCTATCTATAACTGAGATTTTTTTATCTTTTAGCTTAATAACAACATCATTTTTAGAGTATTTCAAAGCGTTGTCAACAAGGTTTATAAGAGCTAACTCCAACATCGTCTTATCAGTGAAAACCGCCTGTTCATCTGCTACTACGCTTATCCCTCTATCTTTATATTTTAGAGCCAAGTTTGATGCGACTTCGCTGCAGAGCTGTTTTAAATCAAACTCGTTCTTGTTTATCGCCAAATCGCCGTTTTCAAGCTTAACCGAGAGAGTCAGCTTATCTAACATCTTAGATATCTTCTCGCCGTTTGAGCTGATTTTGCCCAAAAATTTATCCCTTATGCTCTTTGGCATATCGCTATCTTCTTGTATCGTTTGAGCATATCCTATTATTGATGCCACAGGATTCTTAAACTCATGAGATATGGCGGAGAGGATATCGTTCTTTTGCTTATTAACCAATCTTAGCTTAGCCATATGTTTCGCTTTTTTCTTCTCGTTTTTACTAAGTTTTTTTACCAAATTTTTCAAAAGCAGCGAGATTTGTAAAAATTCATAAAAATACTTTGTCCTCACAACAGCTTTATAGTTTTTATTTGAAATCTCATCAAGATAGTTTGTAAGCTGGGATATGTCGTAAACTATCCTCTGGCTCATTTTTTTGGATATATATATAGAAAAAATTATAATGCTCACAAAAATAAAAAAGAGCTTTATCCAAAGCGCGTAAAAATCATCCATTATCTGCGCCAAACTCATAGAAATCCTCAAATACAAATATCCGTTTTTGAATGCCACTTTTTTTGCAACATATAAAAAATCTGCTTTGACTGTTTGAGAGTACCTTATAATATCTCCATACTCATGGGAGTTTGACTGCATTACCTCAAAACGTGAAGCGTGATTGTCCATTTGCGTTTTATCCGCATTTGATTCTGCCAAAACAACGCCGTCTTCAGTTATTATAGTTATCCTAAGGGAAGTTTTTTCGTGAACTTTAAGCACATAATTGTCCAAATCTTCTATCTCTTCAAGCTCTATTTCCATAAGCTCTATCGCATGTTTTAAATGATTTTTATTATGCTCTACCACTATTGATTTTAGCGTAATGTAACTAATGACAGATGTAATTAGAAGCGTGCTTATAAACAACAACAAAAATTTTATTATAAATATCTGATGTATTTTTAACATAACTTATATCCTACGCCACGGACTGTTTGAATGTAATTTTTGCTTTTATCCGGGTCTATCTTCTCTTTAAGGCGATTAATGGCTACGTTTACGGTTTTATACTGATACTCTTCCGCTCCGTCCCAAACATTTTCAAGCAGATAGTCGCGGTCAAGAACGCTGTTTTTGTTTAAAATAAATTCGCACAGCAGGTTAAATTCAAGCTTTGTTATATCTACGCCTTTGCCATCTACGCTAAGCGTTCTTGAGCCTTTATCCAGCACAAGATCCCTATATGCCAAAATGCCCTCTTCTACATTTTTGCTTGTTCTTCTTAAGATGGCTTTTATGCGAAGCAGCATCTCTTTCATGTTAAAAGGTTTTGTTATGTAGTCATCTGCGCCCCTTAAAAACCCCTCTTCTATCTCACACTCCTGACCCTTTGCGCTTAGATAAATAACGGGTGTGCTAAATCCCTCTTTTCTAAGGGCTTGGACAAACTCACTCCCCTCTACCCCAGGAAGATTTCTATCCATGATAAGCAGGTCGACACTCTCTTCGCTTAGCATCTGCTCAACGCTTTTTGTGTTTAAAAATCCTATAACCTCATAGCCCTCTTTTGTCAAATTGTATTCAATAAGCTCTAACAAATCCTCTTCATCTTCTACAATAACAATCTTAGCGCCCATAAAACATCCCTAATATTTCTTTTTACTATTGTATCAAATCTATTAAAAAAATATGCTTCTTCTTTTATATTTTTTGAAGTTAATTTGCCTTATAATTTATGCTATTGGCGAAGGAGTCAAAATGACTCCTCTTACCAAAGGTAAGGCTTTAGTGACTGAATATAATTTGTACGTGTTCAAATTATATGAGATTTATTAGTAGGGGGTCGCATGTTTGTATCTACATACGCTACATTTATCGGTTCAAACAGCTCAAATAAAACAGACTCTTACAAAGCAAAAGAGACGAGAGGCGGGGTAGAATCTTTTAGCAAAGAGCTCGCGAGCTCTGCTATAGTGAAGTCGCACACCGATAAAAATCTCCCTATCGATTATATCTCTAACTACAAATCTTTTAACAACCGGCAAAAACTCCAAGAACAACTACAAACTCAAGATGAGTTAAAACTAAAACACTTAACTACCACAATCAATGCGAAAGTTGCCTATAATGTAAATAGCACGATGTTTTCACTCTCAAAAAAACCTACTCCTTCTCTAAATCTGACTCCAAAAATAGATGAGAAGCTTCCTAGTGATGTTAAAGAAGCAAAAGAGAAAAATTTACGTCATGTAATGGTAAATACATACGAAGCAAACGACAGATATTTCCAGATAACTGCTGCTTAACTACTCGCTCTCTATCCAAGCATCTGTTCTTATAACCGTACCCTCTTCAAATATTTTTAGCTTAAATGCGCCGCTACACTTTCCGTCATTAAAATCCATAATAGCTATCTGCATTATTTTTTTACACTTTTTTGGAATATCAAAATGACCCTTAATTCCCGTAAAAAACTGCTTTAGAGGCACCTTCTCATCCATCCCTATTACGTTATCACGACAACCACTTAACCCAATGTCTGTGAGATATGCCGTGCCGCAAGAGATTTGAAAATCATCGGTTGAGACATGCGTGTGTGTTCCGATGATGGCACTTACACTCCCTTGAAGCAGCAGCATCATAGCTCGTTTTTCGCTTGTAGCCTCTGCATGAAAGTCTATAAAGATATTTTTTACACCATCTGCATGTAAAGACTCAACAGTGCTCTTTGCCGCTCTAAAAGCATTTTCGGTATATGGCATTGAGTAGTGCCCCATAAGGTTTAAAACTGCCAGTTTCTCTCCGCGCACATCGTAAACTTTGCAGCCTGTTCCTTTTACCTCGTCGGGATAGTTGTGAGGTCGTAAAATCTCGTGGGTGTCAAAAAGCGCCTCAACATCTTTTTTATCCCATGTGTGATTTCCCCCACTCATGCAGTCAACGCCGAAACTTACAATCTCGCTTGCGTTTTTTGCAGTCAACCCAAAACCGTGAGAAGCGTTTTCATAGTTCGCCACCACAAAATCTATATTATATTCTTGTCTGATTTTTTTGAGATGTACTTTAAGCATATCTCTTCCGGGACTGCCTACAATATCACCTATAAATGCTATTCTCAATGTTATATTTCCTTTATTTTATACATTCTTTAAAGACACCACTCGATTGGATTCTGCCCTCTTGCTTTTAAAAATTCATTTGTTTTAGAAAAAGGCTTTGACCCGAAAAACCCTCTATATGACGAGAGAGGCGATGGATGAGGCGACTTTAATATAAGATGTTTTTTTGCATCTATCAGCGAAGCTTTTGCACCCGCAGGCGCTCCCCATAAGATGAAAACCAGATTCTCTTTTTTCTCACTTAGCAGTCTGATAACCGCATCACTAAATATCTCCCAACCCCTGCTTTTATGTGAATTTGCCTCGCCGGCTCTTACACTCAACACCGCATTGATTAAAAAAACTCCCTCTTTTGCCCAACTTGTCAAATTACCGCTCTTTGGCATATCGCACCCCATATCATCACGAAGCTCTTTAAAAATATTTTGAAGTGAGGGCGGAAACGGCACTCCCTCATTCACAGAAAATGCAAGTCCATGCGCCTGCCCTGCTCCATGATAGGGGTCTTGTCCTAAAATCACAACCTTTACATTCTCAAAGAGAGTGTTGTTAAATGCGGCAAAGATATTTGAACCATGCGGATACACGGTATGTTTTTGCTTCTCTTCAACCAAAAATCTCTTCAACTCTTCAAAATAGGGCTTTTGAAACTCATCAAAAAGAACTTCTCTCCAACTCTCTTCCATCTTAGGATTTATCATTTTTTTCTCCGTTATTTCTCTTTCAACCAATATCTCATAAATGGATCTACAAGATAGTATTTATCGCCAAGCCTATCACAAATATCTTTTTTCATTAAAGATTCCAAAGTACTCTTAAGTGTTGAAGCACTCAGTGTTGTCTGCGCAAGATTATCATTTGAGTAAAGATTTTTCCCATCAAACTCCACGATATACTTTAGTGCCATTTTTTGATTTGGCGTAAGCGAACTATATATGTAAGCATATAAATCATACTCTCTTTCATACATTAATTCTAGCGCTTTTGTAATCTCCTCATCTTGAACGCTTTTTTGTGCGATGTCCCAGACCAAATATAGAAGCTGCTGCATATAGTAAGGAAATCCGTCCGCAATGTGAAAAATACGCTCTATCTGTTTATTTGTTATTGATTTATCTGTTTTGGCAAATTTATCGTTTGCAAAAACTATCCAATCATCAAGTTTAATCTCTTTAATAATATTGTGCTTTACGGATTTGTAAAATGCTCTACTCTTGTCGTTAAACATACTATTTAAAATTGACTTTTTACTGCCACTAAAGATATAAGAGACATCTCTTGAGTGTGCTTGTATAATAGTTCTTAGCTTTTTTTCTATATCAAACTGCTCAACCTCTTGAAACTCATCAAATATTACAACAACTTTTTTATTCATTTTTTTAGCATATTGATACGGCAGATTTACAACATCTTCAAATGTCGCTTCTAGCTCTTTTTTTGTAAAAGAGAGTCCGTAGCTTATATCATTTGCTTGGGATATTTTCATAGTTATATTTGGTCTTATTTGAAGCAGCTCCTTAAAAAGTTTGACCACTTTGTCACTTTTGCTCTCAAAGGCAGAGGCGATAGCATGAAAATACTTTTCAATAAACTCGTCAACAGTTGCAACACTAAACCAATCAAAAAAAATCACTTTGGTATTTTCATCATGTTGCAGATCATTTTGAAGTTTTTTTAGCAGTGAAGTTTTACCAAATCTTCTTGGAGCGTATAAAAGAACATTTAGCCCGCTAAGAGTATCTCGTCTCAACTCACTCAGCTCATCAACTCTATTACAAAAATCATCACTATACACTTCATTACCAAAATAAAAAGGGTTATTCATTTAAAGTTCCATTTATTATAGTTTCAGCAATTATACCTGCTACTATAATAGTTGTCAATATAATACTCTTGCGTAGTCAAATTTAACAAAAAAAATCTAAATGCAATTTTACTTATCTATACTTCTGATAAATTTATCGACTCTTAAAAGAATCTTTTATTGTTGCTTGTTGCCCAACTTTGAAGTTGCAAATATAGCGATGTTTGTTGAAAATAGTGCAAGTTATATGCTAACCTTAAAGCTTTTTCAATTTCATTTCCATCTGGGTTTTTTAGAAGTACGAGTCCAAGCACTTTAGTCATATCGTGTCCTGAACAAATTTGACATCTGCCAAGAGATTGTGATTTTAAGCTTTCAATCTCATTTTTTAATTGTTGTTCAGTTATTTGTAAAGTTGATTTTCTTTTTTTTGATTCACTTATTAATTCTGATAAAAAATTTACTTCATCGAAAAGTAATTGCTCATCTTTTAATTGAATAAAATTTTGAAACTTTAAACTATCAAAAGACAAATCTCTTTCTTCGCCAGCATATTTTTTCTTTTCATTAAAATATCTTACATATCCTATTGTTAATATAGCTGCATAAATTTTTTCTTTAATATCAATAGAACTTATACCTACTTTATCATACTCTGCAACTACAGAATCTAAAGCATGAGATTCAATCATTTGAATTTCCATATCATGAAAATCAGTAATAAAAAGGTTATGAACAGTTTGAGTGCTTAAGAGATGGTCAAAGTCAGCATCTTTGATTCCAATAATTTGGGTATAACCCTCAGCAATTAATATTTCCAAAGCTTTAATAACTTTTTCTTTACCTACTAACCCTGTAGTGTCAGTGTAATCTTTAACAAAAAACTTTCTAAATAATTTTATATCTGTATTGCCCTCAAGCAAAATAAAAACTTTATACTTCAAATCATCAGCTTGAATAACATAATCATTTTGTTGGAATAATCGCTTTGGAAAACTACTATCTAATGATTGTGTGATTTGTGCATATTCACCTATTTTTTGCTTTATTAATATACTTAATTCTTGTGAGTACTTTTCAATAGTATCTGTAATAACTATTTCTCTACGCATTCTATGGTCGGAAACAGGTTCTCGCAAAACTAGTCTTTGTTCCTGTATGAAATAGACCTCAATTGCTTTAAAAATTTCAGAAGTTTTTTGCGGAATATCAACATTAAATCTTTCAGTCATATGCTCTGGAATATATTCATTAAATTGATATAAAACATCCTCAATCGATAAAACCTCTTTTGTTGATTCATTAATCCATTTATTTGGTGCAATTCTTCTTATAAATGGAGGTGTAAAATCTTCAAGCATATGAATTGGGATTGCTCGTTCTAAGTTTTCCATAATTTTTTTAGATGGATAATCAAAAGATTCAATTACTTTCCCACTCTCTTTCAAGGTAAACCCTATTTTCTGCTCATTTTCTTTATTTTTTTTATGTATTTCTATTGATTGATTATTATCAAAGGTATAAATAATTTTATCAAAAATCAATTTGTTAAAAAAAGTAAATTTTCTATTAAATAAACTATAGATAGCTTTTAATGCAATAGTCTTACCATAGCCGTTTGGAGCAGTAATAATAGTAATTCTCTCTTCTTGATTTAAATATATATCATGATTAAAAATATTAAATAAATTAATTAGTTTTATATTTAATAACTTCATATAAAGGCTCCTTTTTTTTGAACAAAATGAATTTATGATACAATTTTTTTACTTATAAACAAATCTAAATTACTAGATTATAAACTTTTCAAGATAAAAATCCATAACTATTTCAGAAACAAAAATGTAGAACTTATTTTTACCAAAAGCTTGTTAAAAATCAAAGTTTAAAACTGCATATTTAATATCTCTTAAACTCCTATTTCAAACTCTCACGCCCTCAAATACAAAAGCACCGCTTTTATAATGTCATCGTCATCTTTTGAGTCCGATTTTATGCTCTCTTTTGTATCGTTCATATATGTAAAAGTAATATTTTGCCCATAATTTGAAACGCTTTTTATCTTTTTTTCTAAACTTAAAAGCTTAATAACCATAAGCTCAAAGAACTGTTTGCTAGGAGTGTCAAGATCTCCGAATCTATCTATCACTTCCTCTTGTATCTCATATACTTCTACGCTGTTCTCACATGCCGATAGTCGTCTGTAAATATCCAAACGAAGTCTGTCTTCTTTGACAATCTCATCGGATATATATGCCGAGAGGGTAAGTTTTATGTCCACTTTCATCTTCTCAACTTGGACTTGATTGCTTAGGAGTTTTATCGCATCTTCGAGCATTCTAAGATAGAGCGAATAGCCGATATTTTTTATATGTCCACTCTGAGCATCGCCGACTAAGTTTCCGCCGCCTCTTATCTCTAAATCGTGGTATGCCAAAACAGAGCCGCTTCCCAAAAATGAGTTTGACTCTA
>Ga0172380_10005886_pt1 | contig 14567 bp, 10 predicted proteins | sample Leawe162metaG_FD_119747 | JGI IMG/M metagenome (GOLD analysis project Ga0172380, IMG submission 119747) | Leachate microbial communities from a municipal landfill in Southern Ontario, Canada - Leachate well 162 metaG | ecosystem: Engineered > Solid waste > Landfill > Unclassified | place...
CCTTTACATCACTGATGCTAATTTAGATGCCGGATTTCCCCTAAAGTCTGGAGATTCAGTTAAGAAAATATCTTTTTGTGGTTGGTATAAAGCTGTAAGTCACCCAGATAGTCCTATTTTTGCAAAATGGACCATAGATGGTTCGTTAACCAATTTATCTTTTTGGTTTGCCCATAACAGCAATGGTTACCTTACTTTTGGGTGGGGAACCGGTACTTCTGCTAATTGGATATTACATAACTTTAAAGCAATCAATGACAATCAATGGTATCATTTTGCTGTTGTTATTGATGGAATAGCTAAAACTGTCCATATAAGAATTTGGGATGGTTCGGTTAATTCTAATTATGATTGGACATATTCTAATGAAATTTCTGTTACATCTGGGCATCTTATTATAGGCAATGTTGCATACTCTAATTCTGGTTTGGACGGCAGAGTTGATGAATTAGTTGTTTTTGATCGTTTGCTGTCTGACACAGAGATTGATTTTATCAGGGAACAGCGATATGGCCCCAACTTAATTCATCGTTGCAGAGACCTTTTTAGGTCACGCAGATACCGTTTCAGAACGGCGGCAGTTTCTTTGGGCGAGATGCCCTATTAAAAGCTGAAAGGAGAGAAGCTATGTCCATCTATATTTCCAATGAAGGCGAGAAAGAAGCTCTGAAGGCGGTCCTGCTGGAGCAGGCCATGGTGGTCGGGCTCTACAAGAACCAGATCATCCCCGACGGGAATACACTGTTTTCCACCCTGGAAGAATTGACCACCGGGGCCACCTACGGATACGCCCCGGTGCCCCTGGAAAACGTGCTCAAGGAATCCGCATCCCTGGTCGCGGATATGTGGACCATGAAGGTCAATTCCGCCGGCAAGGCGGAGGCGAACTATGGGGCCGCGGCCCTGGAGTGGACCTTCCTGGCGCCGGATGTGGCCCTCTTGCCGACCGTGTACGGCATTTTCGGCTACTGCCGGGTGCTGGCCTTCACGTCCGGCCTTCAACCGATCCGTGTGGGCGACGTGGTGCGCCAGGGGGCGGTGGTTGCCATCGTCACCGGAGTGAACGTGACCTCCGGGTCCTGGGCCGCCGGTGATGCCGCCGGGTTCCTCTATCTCAAAGACCAGTCCGGTACTTTCGTGGCCGGCGCCAGCTTGGTGGGTGTTTCCAGGCCCACGGCCACCTCGGAGATCAAGGTACTGACGGCCGCTCCGGCTGTTGGGGGCACCGGGTACGCGGTAGGTGACATCTTTATCATCGGCACCGGTACCGGTGGTGTGGGCCGGGTAACCGCGGTCACCGGCGGCGTGGTCACCGCGGTGGAGTTGCTATCCGGCGGGAAGGACTACACCGTGGCTACCCAGGCCACCACGAAGATTTCTGGGGCTGGTGACGATGCTCTGACCGTGGCGGTAGCCAGCCTTTATACCGCGGGCCCCGCCGTGGTCGTGGCGACCCTGGCTGCGGATTCCGTGAAGCGACTCATGTTTTGTGAAGCGTTAACTACGCCGATACCCGTGACGACATTGGGCCAGAAGATAAGTTGGACCCCCCGGCTTTCGATGTCAACGGGCTAAGGGATATGGTCCCATGCCTTGCGGTTGATGATATCCCTGGATTGAGTACGACTAATGCTGAACATTTCACTAATCTCGGAGGCAGGGTGCCCCTTCATAGCCAGTTCTCTAATCAGGACCACTTGATCTTCGGTCAGTTTGGCCATGCGGTGGGATTCTCCTCTAAGACAGCGAGGGCGGTGGATACCATGATTTGTCCTATCCGCCATGTTTTCTTTATGCGTTCCGTAGCAAAGGTTCTCAAGAGAGCAGTTGCCCGGGTTGCCGTCAAGGTGGCGGCTTTCCATCCCTGGCGGAGGCGGACCTACAAAGACAAAGAGTACCAATTGCTGAATTCCCCAAAGAGTTCGTTTGCCATCTTTGGCCAGCATAACATCGAGATGTCCGGTCCTTTTCCGGTTTTGTTTGAGGACTTTATGAGGGATGTCATCCACGACCCATTTTTGTCCACAACGCTTCCAATAAGAACGAACTGTGCCGCGGTTACCAACGTCGTATGCAGGGAAGCCAGGGATGGGTTTGAAAATCTCAAGGGATGTGGTAGAATTCTGGGTAGTCACGGTGCCCCCTCCTCTCAGGGTGCTTCGGGATTAGAGCCGGGCCAACTGCGCAAACAGTTCCCGGCTCGTTCTTTTTCATTTATACCACAGGCTTATGGATATTGCAATGGCTGAAGACTCAATCAAACTTCCAGGGACAGATATTTCGGTCATTGAGAAGTACCCACCTTCTCGGCGTCTGGATTTTGAAAACTTTGGTGAGGTTTGTAAAAGCACCTTTGCCAAGGGGGTCATCACGGCTTTCCACGCCGCCAATGAAGATGACCCCCTTGTGATTGCCGACAAATGCGATGTGGAGGTTAATGGGCAGGAATACCAAGAGGTTCCTGTTTTTTACCATCCGCCCAAGGCTTACATCGAAAACTGGAAATTGAATGCTGAATCTGGGATTCATGCCTGGGGGACTACTCCGGGTCAAGAAGATTTTTGGTTGGCCGCCGGGGCTTTAGACGATCAGAAAAAGACTATTAATCGGGCTGGCTACTCTTTTTCGGTGGGTGACGAAGTGGCGGTAATGCTTATGGAAGGAGAACCCATTGCTGTCATCGGCTTTGCTTCTGGCAAGCCCCGCAGACCTTTCGATTATGTTCAAGTGGAAATGCCGCCTCAAATAATAGATAGCGATTATCCAGAGGATATAGGCGATCCTCATTGCCCATTCATTTTACAGCTTTCAGATAGGAACAGGAATAGTTCGCCTTCCGGTCCTTCTCCAGGAGAAGAAGAGCCCACGGGAGAATCATTAGGGCCAGATGGGTTTGACTTGAAACTTATAAAAGAAGCGAAAATTTTTCCAGATAAAGTTGAACATCAAGCTGATTCAGGTGTTAGTGAGTTTGCTATCGACTGGAATTATTATTGTTTTTATGAACCTGAAGTAATGGGACCAACTATTCAGTTAAATGGAGCCGCATGGGACCCACCGCCAGCCCCAGCATTTGGCCCTTTTTATGGGTATATGAATTTTGGGTTTGATTCACCTTGGGCTGATTATTTGGCCGCATGGATAAATAAATGCAATACCCAGCAGGTCTATGGCGAATCATTTGTTGGCTTATGGAACGGACAGCCTCCATTTTGGGCTATCACAGCCCAGGATGGGACAATTGATAGTTTTGATGATATCGTAATGAGAACATTTTTAATAGAAGCTGGCCCCAAACTTTATTTTATTCGATGCTTTTATAGACATGTAAAATATACATACAATACAAATCTTTATTTATGGAAGAATAGAGTCATTTGGCCTTGGAATGGGATAGTTCCCCCCGATGGTTGGTCAGGGTTTCCAGTTGGTGGCGGTAGCTGGACGGCTCCTATGTGGGCTGCTTCTCCAAACCCGACACCCACCAGTATTGAGGAATGCAATCCTCAGCCGGATGATACTTTAGCTTTATCTAATGTGTATGAGGCTTTTTATGCTAATATACCTCATCAAATTTTTTCAGCTCCAAGTTCAAGAAAGATATTAGACGATATTGACAGTATCGTTGCTACTTCAAATGGTGCCGTCGATGTAGTTGCTTGCTCTGGGGGTGATTTGGCAACTGCGCTTCCACCAAAAGGTTTTATTAGCGAAACGGGAGAATATACTTTTCCATTAGGACAAGGTGGAATCATTCCTTCTGTTGGAAACATAAGGGAATTAACTTTCAAAATAGCGGACAAGGGGTAATCCTATGGGTGGCCTGAGCGATTATCTTGAAAATGCACTTCTGGATCACCTTTTTCAAGAAGGTGGGTCAAATTATACTCCTCCCACGCTTTATGCGGCCCTGAGCACGACGGACCCGACCGAAGACGGATCTGGCATAACCGAGCCGGCGGCGGTTGCGAATTATGCCCGGGTGGAAGTGGGGGCGGCATATTGGAGTAATGCTGCTAATGGCGCGGTCGAGAACGCGTCCAACATCGCATTTAATCAGGCCAACTTGGCTTGGGGCAACATTTCTCACCTCGCTCTTTTTGACGCTAACGCAGCCGGCAACATGATTGCTTCGGCGGTCCTGCCTTCTCCGGTTACGGTGGGGGCAAACGACACGCCCTTTTTTGAAGCCGGGAACATTCAGATTAATTTGGAGTAGGCTATGGCAGATGTGAATCTTGGCATAGTAACCATAAACATATCAGCGACGGTCACGGCGGTTCTTGAGACCGATCCAAGCCATGCGACGATTATTCCGGCTTCCACCGGCGGCTTCGCCCTGGGCGGCGCCGGGGTCTGGGCTTCCAGCACCCCGATCGACACCGAAGTTCCTGAGCCATCCGAGCCCACAGGGTTTTACCTGGGCGGCGGGGCGGCTGCAGGGGAAGCGGAAGCGGTTTCCACTACCCCGGCCGATGAGGAGATTGTCAGCGAGGGCGGGTTTGTCTTTGGTGGACCCGGGGCCACCGGGGGCGCGGCGACAACCTACCCGCCTTCCGATACCATCGAAAGCGAGGGCGGGTTCAAGTTTAACGGCGCCGGGGTTTGGGGACAGGTTAGCCCGGAAGAAATCCCTGCGGCGGTCATCGAAAGCACCGGCGGGTTTGTGCTCTCGGGGGACGGCTTCGGGGCCATCCCGACTGTAACCCCCACGGCAACGGAAATCGTCTCTACTGGCGGTTGGAAGCTGGGAGGCATGGGGCCGGATCGGGTGGAGGTCACCTACCCGGAGGACGTGGACCGGGTGATCGTCAGTTCCGGCGGCTGGGCCTTTGGGGGCGATGAGGGGGTTTGGGAAAGTGCGACCCCCCTGGTGACCATCATTGAGTCCTCCGGTGCCCTGTTCCTATTGGGCGGGGGTGGGTCGGCCACCAGTAAATCGCCTCCTATCGCCGTCATTACTGGCGACGCCCTGGGTGGCTTCCTGCTGGGCGGTGGTGGCCTGTCAAGCCCGACTGAGGTGTTCGAGGCGTTTACCTTATCAGGCCAGAGTTTTGAGCCTAGTGCGTGGTCCGGGTTCAATTTCAACTCCTTTTGCGAAAAAGGTGGCCAAGCCTACGCCGCAAACGAGAACGGGATTTACTTGCTCGGCGGCGACCACGATAATGGGGAACCGATAAGGTCGGGCATAAGGCTGGGCCCGCTTAACGCTGGTTATGACGGTGAGAAAAGGTTGCGTAGCATCCAGTTCGGCTCAAGTGGCAATGACACTTCGGTTCGGGTTCGGACAGATGAAGGGGCCGAGGGGGTCTTTAAGCCCGAGCGAGACTCCAACCGTGTTGTTGTGTCTCGGGACCTGCAAGGAAGAGAGTTCACCATCGACGTGATGGGTTTCGATGAAATCTCTCAGTTTGAAATGAATTTTCTCCGGTTGGCGAGGCGTTAAATGTGCGTCCACCGTTGACGGTGAACGATCTTATGAACAGTGGGTTGGCAAATGCCAAACATTTTTCCAATATCTTTCTGGAAATGACCATGGGCATAAAGTTCTCTGATTTTCAAAACTTGATCATCGGTAAGTTTAGCTGCTGGACCGTTCATGCCTCGTTGGTTTGGCGTGTTGCCATGCAGTTTTGTATCGGCACTATTTTCTTTTGGAGTTCCCCAGGTAAGATTAATCAAAAAGTTATGTGCTCGGATACCATCACGATGCCGACATTGCAATCCTGGCGGACGCTGTCCCACAAAAGTTTCCAAAACGAGTCTATGTATGCGGCGAGTAGATTTATTATTGCCTGCTCGAAGCGTTATATACAAGTAGCCATCCTTGTCCGGCCGTGGGTTACAAATTGTTTGCGGATAGTTATCCAAAATCCACTCATAACCGCCACCTGTTCTCCCAATCTTGCGTCGATACGACCGCACTCTTCCCTGGTCCGAAACATCGTAGCCGGGGAACCCGGGAATCGGCAACCATCGTTCTGGAGTTTTGTCAGGGGATGTGGTAAGGTTTTTGTTATCCATGGCCGAAACCTCCTCTTAGGTTTTGGGTGGGCAGAGCCGGTTCTGCTGCGGAAACAGCAACCGGCTCGTTTAATTATAGTATGAGGCCAGACAAATGACAAGTTACAACCTCACCGAATCGGCCCGTTGGCAGCAGGAGTCCGACAAGCTGGTGGGCGAGCTTCACGCTGGGGCGGACAAGGCCCTGGCCGAAGCCGCGGCCCGAGGTTTCGCGGCTCCTCCTGGAGCGACCCTGGGGGCTATTCTGGCCGCCGGCCAGGATGTTAAGGGGAAACTAACCGAGGCCAATGCCAAGATTTATGATGATCGGCGGAAAGTGCTCTTCGAGCAGGATGAGTTCGCCATGAAGATCATCGTCCAGGTGAGCAAGTTGGCCATGGAACTCTACCGCGACGAACTGATGAACGCCCTGGCTCTCGAACAAGCGGAGGCGGCGGCCGTGCGGGACCGGGGCCGGGCCGACGTGGACCGCATGAACGCTGAAGTGGATGCCCGCCAGGTGGCCATCATTCAGGCCCGGGCGGAAGCCGAGCGGCGAGTGACCGTCTTGAAAGCCGCCCTGGCGGAAGCTGAAGCCACCACCTTGGTGGCGGAACGGGCGCTCATCACAGCGCAGCTTGCGACCGCGGAGAAGAAGTTAGAGATCATCAACAGCATCTACCAGGTCCTGGCGGCGGAACAGCTTGTTTTGGCTGCCGAGAACCGCCGGGCGGCAACTCTGACGCTGCTCTTGGCTGCCCAAGAGATCGTCGCTGGCATCAAGCGAGAAATGGTCCCCTTCTATATCGAGAAGGCGTCGGCTCGCCAGGACTTGGCCAAGGCTATCACCGATGAGATCCCCGTCAAGGAAGCCATCGAAAAGCTGGGCTATGACCGAATTGAGTTGAAGAATACCGAAGAAGCGGCGAACCACCAGGTCAGGGGAGCAGAGGAAGAGGTTGAGCTTGCGCGTCTTGCCTGGACCCGGGCCAATAAGGCGACGGAGTTCTCCCGAGCCCAATCCAGGCGATTGCTGCAGGAATACGCCAACATCATCCGGGCTGAGATTCTGGAAAAAAAGAAGGCCCTGGAAATGGATGGGGTCGATTTCAAGCTGGAAACCTCGCTGGAACGGAAAGCCATTGAGGTTAATGATGACATCGCTGTTACCGACCACCATACCGGCAACCTGACTGACGAACTTATCTCCATCCTGGCCAACATGGAAAGCCGGGCTCTGGATCAGGCATTGACGGTGAGAGACGGCGCCCTGAGAAAATCCAAAACCTTTACCCAAGCCAACATTTCCCGGAAGATCGTGGAGGGTTTCGTGGTTGGACCTATGCCCACGGCTTCGATAGGATGACCATGGACACCGTTGAAAAACAGGAACTCGCTGGCCGCACCCGGGAACGGAACAGCCTGACATGGCTGTCCCTGGACTTCGGGGGCCTCATGGCGCCCCTGGCAGATATTGAGGCGGAAATGGACTTGATGGCCCGCCCCAGCATTTTTAATCACATGGCTGTCAGTGATGAATCTTGGGGCATCAAGGAGTACCAGCGCGACAAGACTGTAGAGCTGGGCCAAGCTGAGGTGGACCAGGACCGTTTGATAGCCGAAGCCAAGGCGGCCACGGGCCGGGCCAAGATTGCCATCGAAATGGCCGCCGATGAGTATGTCCTGGCGGCCAAGGTTTACGACGCCAAGGTGAAAGGCCTCATTATGGGGGCCAAGGAGTTTGCCGCCTTAGTGGAGCAGGAGCAGTTGGCGGTGGAGGAGGAGCGAGCCGGCCTCGCGGTGGATAAGGAAGGCCTCCGGCTAGCCAAAGTGCAGGCCGACATTTACCTGCAAACCATCGAACAGGCCCAGGTGGAAGTTGAAATTGCCAAGGCTCAAGTGGACGTGGCCAAGGCTCATGTGCGGGCGGCTATGTCCGGGATTGAAGCTGGGAAAGCTGAGATAGAGCTCATCGAGGCCCAGGTTCAACAGTATGTGGCCGAGGCCGAAAAGGCCACCCTGCAGGCCGATGTGGCCATGATTTACGCCGAAATAATGACCAAGCGGCTGTCAGAGATTAAACTGGATGTGGGCCAGAAGGAGATTGCCGCCGGATTCACCTATATCCAGACCAAACTTGACGACGCCCTGGCTCTTTACGACACCCGAGAGCTTGTCGAGCAAGTGCGAACGGAAGCGGAAGAGGCCCTAAAGGAAGAGGTCGGCTTGCTTCTGGCTGTCGAAAAAGCAGAACAGGACCTGCGGGAACTGGAAGCCGATTATGCCCGGCTGGTTTTCACTTATGAAGAACAGCAAACGGCGGTGAACATTCAAGAGGAGGCCGCCTTAAAGAACAGATTGGTGGTGGCCCGGCAACGGCTAGCCGACGCTCAGCTATCTTTAAGCACAAGTCGGGATATAAAGCAGACCTGGGCCCAGGCATGGATTAATGCGGCACAGAAGTGGGTGCATAAGCATAGCCAGCACGGGACCACATCGTATGAGACGCAGTACGAGTACATCAGCGGGTAAAAATGGACCAGTTCCCCCAAAAAGTTAAGAAGAAAACCTTAGAGCCCACCTGGTCTATTCTGGACCGTGAGCCAGGCATGGATGACTTGGCGGAAGGGGCCGATGAGATTTTAAAGAAAATGGGGGAGGATCTGAAAATCTATCCCTTTCAGGACACCGACGGCAACGACCGGCTCTTCCTGGCCAGGTTTGAGTTCGCCAAGTTCGGGGAATCCTCTCAATATCCGGAGGCTATTAAAGGCGAATCGGTTGCCTTCATCGAATTTCTGGCGGGGTTTCCCATTGATTGCGTGGAGATGCTTTTAGCCATTGGGGAGATTTCCAGTAAGGCCGACAAAGTTCATGTGCAGGCGGGGACCGGGGTAACGGCACCGGTACCCCAATCGCCCGCACACTTTTTCCAGTGGCCGGATAGCGAAAAGGTATTGCTGAACCTGACTGCCATTGCTGTCAAGGATGTGGCCAAGATTTTTGCGCCCAACCTGGAAGGCGAACCCAAGCCGGCCAAGGTCCACTGGTGGTTTCGGATGCAGTTGGCGGGCGGGGAGAAGAAGTTTCCGGTCCCCGGGGAGTTTCTGGGGCTGGGCGTCAGGATGATGCCGGATATGTATTGGGGGCATCAGAAGTCGAGCCCCTTTATTTACTCCGGGAATTGGATGGACACGGTTTATTTTACGGGAGCGGTGATTACTGAGATTATTGTCCCCACGGACGAGACACCATATCCGACCTATAAGGTGCAGTGGCGGAAAAACGAAGTTACGATGCCCGCCTCTGATTTCGCTGAATATAAAGTGGGGGATCGTGTTACTATCTTGAAAGACGTGGCGACCGTGAAAACAACTCAACTCTGGAAAGACGATGACATGAAAGCGGACTGCGATAAAGCCGTTTGGCAGATTGTGCCTGTGTCGTTCTATGGGTACGGCCTGGCCGAGGAGGAATAAAATGCCCGAAGATAGGATGGCATGGTATCAAAGAAGGGCGGATGAGCGGGCACAAGCCCGGGCCGAGTCAAGAGCAGCCGCAACGCCGGCCGCCCCGGAAGTTGCAGCGACACCAACCCGCTCCTTTGGATTCCAGAGCGGAGCGGCCCGGGTCAATGAAGGCCGGGAGAAGAACCTGGCCACGGCCGGTACCGAGTTGGGTGCCCCGACTTCCTGGGCTGGCGGCGAAGGTGCTCCGCAACCCATCGGGGTGATCCGGGGCATGAAACAGACCTACGCTACCGACACTGGTGGCCCCCAGCTTGCTGAATTCGCCACGGTCACTCAGGCCAAGCAGGGGTTTAACCGAGCCCAGAGTCAAAATGGCGGGTATGGCGGCGAGTATGTTCCGCCGGCGGGGCCGGAGATTGCGGCCCGGGGGGAACAGTTGCAGTTAGCGGCGGCGGCCGAGAATAAGCGGCCAGACTTGGTGGAGGCCACACAGGCTGCCAAGGAGAAAAAACTGACCGAAGAACACCTTGGCACCCTGACAAATTATCTGACCAATACCTACGGAAAGATGGACCCGACAACCCGGCGCATGACCTTCAAGCCGGCAGATGAGGGCATGGCCCGGGACGCCCTGGCGTCTGAAGAAATCGCTCGCCAGGAAGCCAAGCAAGGCCGGGATGGGGGCAAGGCTGCGATAGCGCATTTTCAGGACCGCCAGAACGTCCGCTCTCTCCTCAACTCTAAGAAGGACACGCTGCCGCCAGGGTTTGATGTTAATGCTTACCTGAGTGCAGCGGCCCAGAACCCCAAAGTCTGGCAGGAGTTGGCCGAAGAGGGGCGCAAATTGAGGACTTCAACCCGTCCCCCGGCCCGCAAGCCCTGGTTTGAGCAAATGGCCGAATCGTCTGAATACGGCGTTGGGCCGTAAAGGGGAAGCTGATGGGGTCAGCACTTGAAGAATTCAACAAGCAGTACGGGATAACTTTTGAAGCTCCGGCGGCGACTCAGAACGCTGCCCCTGCGCCTTCTCCCTCTCCGGCAGCCCCGGCAGCCCCGGCAACATCCGCATTGGAAGAATTCAACAAGCAGTACGGCATTTCTTTTAAGGACACCCTCCCCCCTACGCCGGCGACCGAGCCCCCACCCTCAGTCGCCGGTCCTGCCCCTGAGATTCCGTCCATGCGGGAAAGTACCGGGGGTGGAGGTGGCTGGAGCGAAATGCCGCTTACCCCGTTTGCCAAAACCGTGCCCACGGAAGAAATGGGCACCGTCGAGCGCCTGAGCCGTCATTTCGTTTCCGGGGCCCTGGGAACCGCGGAAGGACTTGGTGGCGCCGTTCAATGGATCTCCGGCGGCGCCCTGGGCAAAGATTTCTCCGACTACATGGGACAGGTGCGGAAAGAGATCACCCCTGAAGGCGAGGCCTCGTTCATCGACCAACTGGCCTCCGGGGCCGGGTCCATGGCCACGTTCTTTATCCCCGGGTTTGGGGCGGCCAGGGGCGCGACGTTGCTGGGGAAGGTTGGAGCGGCGACTCATGCCGGGAATATCGCTCTCCGTACCGCATCCCAATGGCTGGGCGCCGGGGCCATGGCGGTCACAGAGGCTGCCACCGAAGCTGGCCAGGTCTATCGGGCCGAACTTGAGAAGGGCAAAGACCCGGATAAGGCGGGCGGAGCGGCCTCGTGGACCTTCTGGCTCAACCTGCCGGTCCTCACCCTGACCGATAAGTTGGCCTTCTTCGGGAATGAAGGCAAGGCTTTATCCCGCGCCCTCCGGGGCATGGTGACGGAAGGCTCCCAGGAATCTCTCCAGGAGGTGATTTCCACCTGGAGCCAGGAAGAACAGCAGAACCTCAAAAATATCCTGACCGCCGGTGGGATAGGTGCCCTTCTTGGCGGCGGCGCCGGGGCTCTGTCAAGACCGTTGGCCGTTCCCAAAGAGCAGGCCGTCCCCGGACTCCCCACTCCCGAAGCCGAAGCTCCTGCCCAATTCAACCGGGCCGGCATGGAAGCCCTGATGGGGCAAGAGGACATTTCCCCGGCGACCACGCCGACAGCCCCCGGATGGACCCCTCCCCTCCCCCCAGGAGCACGGCCTGGGACCCCCTCTGCGGCGCCTTTGGAGCCCGAAGCTCTGACCCCCCCCCTTACCCCTCCCCCGACAGAGGCGGCCACAGGGGCGGCCACAGCGGCCCCAGAGGCCGAAGCTGAGACCCCATTCCAGGTCAAGAAGATCGGCAAGAATACCTGGGCCATCGAGGGGACCGACCAGACGTTTTCTACTCCGGACGCGGCCAATTCGATGGCCGAAACTATCCGGAAAGCGGCAGCGCCTGCACAGCCCATGGGGGTTTCAGCGGACACGGCGGCGGATGCGGCTATATCCACGCCCACGCCTGCGCCAGCGGCACCGAAAGCCGCGCCAAAAGGGGTCGAGTTACCTACCCCCGAAACCATGGCATCGAAAACCGACGAGCAGCTCGAAGCTGAAATTGACAAGCTGATGGCCGCGGGCGTGAAGCCATCGGACTTTTCGATGAAGGAGATTGACCGGCCGGCGCCCATGGGGGTGGCCGGGGGAGAGACAGCGAGTGCCGCTACGGCCCCCGATGATTTGCGGGAGGCATACCGGGCTCGCCTCCTGGCCCTGCGCCAGGAAGGGCAGGAACTTAAAGCGGGCACAGCGGCGGTGCCTACCGGGGCCCTGAGTGCCGGATTGCAGACCCTGGGGATTCGGCAGGAGCCGGCCGCACCCACCCCGGAAGCAAAGCCCGGCTTCACCGAATTTCTGGAAACCGGAATCCCGGGAGCGCGAGTGGCGGCACCGGCAGCTATGCCGGAGGCTACCCCGGAACCCCCGTCAGAAGCCGCACCTGTGGCCCCAGGGGGTCCCCAAGCCCCCAGCCAATCCCTCACCGGCTTGGCCCCTGACATCGACCCCGTGGCCACCGGGTACCAGCCGGCCAGCAAAGTCGCCGGTAGCCTTCCCACCTATCAGCGGTTCCCCCGGGAACAATTAAAGAAAGACCCGGCTACCTTCCAGCATAAACGGGCGGCGGACCTGGAAACTGGATCGGTGGGAAGCCTGGAGGAGGTGAAGTGGCAGGAGGCCCGGGCCGGCGAGTTGGGCGTCTTTGAGTCGCTGGACGGAACCTTCACGGTGGCCCACGGCCACAACCGACTATGGCTGGCCGACCAAGAACAGATCCCCACGCTGAAAATCAAGGTGTACCGGGAAGCCGACGGGTGGACGCCGGCCAGGGTGAAGCTGGAAGCCTTCATGGACAACTTGGCCGACGGCAAGCTCGATGCCCTGGACATCGGCCAGTATTTGCGGGACACCGGGAGCAACGAAAGCGACCTCAAGGGTCTGGTGAGCCTGAGATCAAAGGACGCACAGACCGGCATTGGCCTGGTGGGGCTCTCCCCGCGTATCTGGGAAGACGTTTATCAGGGAAAGTGGGGCACCCGGGGCGACAAGGACGCAGCGACGCTGGGCGCCATTGTCGGCAAGGGACTGAAAGGCAACCATCCGGCCCAGGAAGCCCTCTATCAGCGCATCGTGGAGCGCCAGAACCAGGGGAAGGCCACCAGCCCGGCGGAACTCCGGTACATGGTGGAGTCCGGCCGCCTGGCCCTGGTGGAAGCCGACAGCCAGCAGAACCTTTTCGGGGAGGAAGTCGTCGAGAAATCCCGGATGTTTGAGCGGGCCGCGGTGGCCACCTACATCGAGGACGCTCTCGCCAAAGACAAAATCGTTCTCGCCTATGCGAACCGGGAGAAGGCCCGGCTGCAGGAAGCCGGCAACGTCATCAACGCCGAGAAGAACGCCGAGATTTCGGCCCAGGCCAAAGAGATTTTGAACGTATTCAAGGCGGTTTCCAAAGTCGAGCACACGGAAACCTACCGTTACCTCAATGAATACGCTGAAAAACTGGCCCAGGCCAAGACTGAGGGAGAAGAAGATGCCGTCAAAAAAGAAGCCCTTACCAACCTCAATAGCGCCCTTGCCAAAGACCTCGCCGCCCTCAACCAAAAAATCCCAGGGGTTCAAGGACGCGCAGAAGCTGGCGAAGATATGGGCGGAACGAGACCCGGGGAGCCCGGTGGGGAAGCGGTATTTAGCCTGAGCGATTTAACCCTGGCCTCACAGAGTCGGCCGCTTTCCAAGTTCGAGCAGCGCCTGAAAGGTATCATGGAGGAATATCCCCTGGCGGACCCGGAGCGGGCTGCCATGATCCTCCGGGGCCAGCCCAAGGCGACTGATGAGCAGATAGCCCTCCTGGCTACCGTCGGCAAGGAAGTGTCCGACCGGGTAACGGCGGCCACCACCATCTTCACGGAGCGCCAGAAGGAAGCGGCCCGGAAGTCGGCAATTCAGGGAGGGCTCTGGGAACAGACCGGGCCGACCGGCGGATTGTTTGACCAGCCGGCAGCAAAACCCGCGCCCTCCGCCGTCCCTCAGGGCGTCGCTGCCTTCATGGGCAAATTCGGGACCGCCCGAGGGGCCGGGAAGCCGGAAGGGCTGTTGACCGGGAAGCCTAAAGAAATCGTTAAGGAGATTGAACCAAATGCCCAAGAAGCAGGAATCCTCCCCGCCGACGTTGAGGCTGGTGAGTCCGTCCGGCCTGGTGATCTATCCCAAGATGACCAAAGGCGAGGACGGGAAATGGCATATCTCGAATCCCGACGCGATCCACAAGCTGATGGGCACAACCCCGCCGAAGCCGGAATCTGGGAAGGAGTAGAGCCAGGCAGTAATGAGTTTGCCAACTCGCCGGCGGTCAAGACGATTCGGGAAACCGTGGACAAGCGTACCGATGTCCACGAGGTCATCACCGTGGCCAATGCCCCCTTTGACGCTGTGCTGGTGCCCCGGGCCGATGGTTATACCCTGGTGATTTCCGAAACCATCAGCCGGGGGACGCACGAACAGCAGGCCGGCCACGAGGTCTTTCACCTGGACGAAAAGGCGGGGGACGCCAAGGCGCTCAAGCTGATTGACGCCCTGAACACGGCCTCCCCGGAATTCCAGGCCTACCGGGAAACGCTCAACCGGATCCGGGCTGAGAACGGCCTGGCCCCCCTGGAC